>ENA-UOOK01005682-UOOK01005682.1-fermentation-metagenome-genome-assembly--contig:-NODE-5682-length-12415-cov-3.788350_pt1 | contig 12415 bp, 9 predicted proteins | sample MGYA00245777_ERZ724023 | MGnify/ENA primary metagenome ERZ724023 (study PRJEB28704, sample SAMN03018312) | fermentation metagenome | biome: anthropogenic terrestrial biome; feature: soil; material... | reverse complement strand
AATATAGAAGGCCTGCCGGTCTATCGTGATTCAATAGGTGGAATTGGTAATCCAAGCAGCGACGAGGAAAGAACAAAAATAGCTTTAGAAACAGTACACTTGTTGATGCTGATTAATGGATATTCAGGCAAAGAGGGTCTTAATGAAGCCACAGATTACTCCATCGATCTTCTTAAAAAATATGCCTATGCCGACCAGATTAAAATCAGGTCAGTAAATGGTGAAATATCTAAATCTAATTAAAAGATAAACTACAACAAATTACTAGAACAAATTACGCTGTGATTTCCTTAGAGATATCTTTCATATAAGGTTCTATAAATACCCATCCTACTGCCACTACGATACCGAGAAAAAGAAATCCGATAATTATTATACTTCTCCTGGGTGCACTCTTTTCGAGAGGTACAACAGGAGGGTTTACTAATGTAAGTATAGTTTGATTTTCTTTTACAGCAATTTTAGCCTGTTCGCGCTGAGTAGCTAACTCACGATAAAGAGTGAAAGCTATGTCATACTCGTTGCGTAAGCGAGTTTCCATTGATCGTGCAGAAGCAGTTGTTAGTGAACGATTGGCATCCTGAAAAGAGGAGAGACGATTTTGAGCATCAAGAAAGTCGGATTTTGCCGTCTCAAAACTTTGCTCTACGAACTTTAGGTTGTCATCAAGTTTCTCTGATTTGAATTGTGAGACGTACTCCTCGAGGGTGCGGTATAGTTTATCGGTAACTTGTGCCGCTACTTTTGCTTCGGGAAACGTGAAGCCAAGGGTTACATAACCGTCTTTGGAATTAGGGTTTATCTGAATAGCTCCCTGTATAGCGTCATAGACACTTTTCTCCTCGGGAGTGAGATTGAATACAGAGGTTGAATCTCCTATCAATGAGGTCTCTGCAATTTTAGGCTCTTTATCACTTCTTAAGGCTCCAATAATAAGACCGGGTAGCCCGATTGTGTACTTCTTGATTGCTCCTAAGAGATTGAAGCTCCTGTATTGTTTATCTGTGTAATAATCGTAAAGTGTGATAGGCTGTCCGTCGGATTTCTCTACTATTACTTCTGTTTTCATAATCTCGCGAGTGAATGGTACGCTTTTTATGATCTCGGGATACATGACTGGCGAAAGGGTGCCCTCGGTCATCATCGCGGTTCCAAGATTTACGCCCATTATTGCAGCTACACCGCCAAGGCCGCCTCCTCCTGATTTGTTTCCGCTTTGAGGAACAACCGTACATGTAGATGTGTACTGCACAGGTGAAAAGAGTGCTATGAAGAGTCCTATTAACAGAAAGATGGCGGTAAGCTTGATTATAAAACTACGCTTTACCCAGAGCTTTTTTAGTATCTCTGTTATATCTATTTCGTCTGAATCGTTTTCCGTTACTATCGGTTTATTTTCTTGTTCCATGTTTATTATCTTACCAGATTGGATATTAACAGTGCTATAGAGGCAATTGAAGTGCCAAGACCAAGGATTCCCTGCATGTTGAGCGGTTCTCTTTCAGGTCTTTCTGGAACGATTATCTCGCAGCCGGGTTCTACTTTTGCCCAACGCCCTGAAGCAACTTCTCCGTTCATATAAACAATGAATGGTTTGCTCTTCATTGCCAGACGTGAGTAGCCTCCAGCCTGATCGATATAGTATCCCAGTTTTTTATTCTTCTGGTAGGTAACCATGTTGGGATAAAGTACTCCTCCAGTGATTTTTACCAGTTCATTATACTCAGGTACATTTAATACATCTCCCTCTTTGAGGATGATGTCTTCTTGTCCGCCTGGATTCTTTAGTGCTGCCTCCAGATCGATTGCTACATATTGAGTGGTAATATCCAAACCATCAAGCTGCTCTTGAAGCAATGAATCAGTATCCAGCTTATCTACCTGTGCTTTTATTCTTATAGTCTCACGGGCCTGACGCTGCTCTTCATCAGTAAGCCTGCGTGAGAGGCGTGCACCTTTAGTGTAGGCAAAAGGGGTGAGTCCGCCTGCACGTTTAATAAGTGAAGATAAGCGTTCATCTTTGGTAAACTTTGCATACTGACCCTTGAACGTTACTTCTCCCTCAACAGTTACTATTTGCTGCTCTTCGTAGGCTGGAGAGCGACGGATTACGATCTGGTCGAAGGGTTCAATTATGAAGTCAGGATTGCTGGAGATTATCTCTCCGGCAATCAGGTTGAACGTATGAATCGAGCCGGTTTGATTGCCAACAGTTGTGCTGGAAGGATCTTTTGTTCTGCGATAAACATCTATTCGCGCTGTGGAAGCTGCTTCGGTGAGTCCGCCTGCCTGAAGAATGATATCCTCAAGCCGCATGTTTTCGGCATAGGGATAATTGGACGGGTTGCGGATTTCTCCTCCTATATAAACAGTCAAACTGTCGTCAAGTGACAATACTGATGGTATGTGAAGAAGGTCATTTTTTCTTAGGGTGATATCGCTTATACGTCCGCTTAGCAGGTCGTCCACACTGAATGACTGCATGCTGCGAGTAAGATCATCATTCTCACGATAGAGCAAAGCTCGCTGCAGGTATGCATCGCCTTTAGTTCCCTGTGCTATCTCAATAAGATCTCTGATTGTTTTAATCCTGTCACCTATTGCATAACGACCTGGACGATATACTGATCCTGTGATCTCTACCATGTTGGCATATTGCTCAAGAACGTTGCCTATCTCTACCCTATCGCCATCCTTTAATTGGAATGTGCTGTATTCGGGCTGACTGAGTGTGTATGCTTCCATCTCCACTTCGCCGCTCCTAAGGAGGGTGAGTGATGCAGAGTAGGCATTGCCGGTAAATCCTCCCGAGTAATTGATCAAATCCTGAAGTGTTTCACCCGGTTTCATCTCGTACCACATGGGGCGGCGAACCTCGCCTGTGGTCTTAGCAAGTATTCCATAAGGTTCAACCATCACGACATCTCCGTCCTGAAGAGTGATATCTTCCATATTATTACCTTTCATGAGGTATTCGTATAGGTCTATCTCGGCTGCCTGCCTGCCTCCCCTGAAGATACGTATGTTACGAAGGCTCCCGATATCGGTGGTTCCACCTGCTGCATACATTGCATGAAATGCTGACGCGAAGGAACTGAGGGTATATGTGCCTGGGGTGCGAACATCACCCATGACGTTCACCTTTATTGTTCTGACATTGCCTACTGATATTGCTAGAAATGTCTGTGGTTGGGATGAGTCGAGATCTGAATAAATAGTAGAAAATTGTGTGCGTATGCGGCTTTGTGCCTGCTCTACCTTCATACCGCTAAGCTGTATGCGACCAAGACCGGGAACAGTGATATGCCCGTCAGGGGCTATTGTGTATTGTACATTTAGTTCTGTATTGCCCCAAATATCAATGATTATCTGGTCGCCCGGTCCGAGAACATAGTTGGCGGGTGTGGGCATATTCATATTGGGGGCGAAGGTAAGATTCTGTGAAGAGAAAAGGTTTTGTCCAAAAATACTTTCACCCTTTTCTACCAAGCTTTCTGAAGTGGTGGCTATCTCTTCGAAGCCTGCCTCACCACGAAGAACATCGCCCTGAAAGTTATTGTTTGACCTTATGGCTCCTGTGGAGATCTTTTCCTGACCCATATATTGATCACGTAACCTTTGCATTTGTGATGTGGTTACTCCTTTTTGAGCCAATTCGGCGGCAATTTGTTCTTGTGACTTACCTGAGTTTTGAGATCTTTTCAGCTCATCTATAACCTGCTGATCGCTCATCTGTGCGAAAAGAGTGCCGGTGATAAATAATAATAACAGACTGGTAAGATGGAATCTTTTAAATTTCATTCTGATTACTTAATTTATTAAAGATTGGGCTACAAATTTAAACGTTTTAATTATAACTCACAATTCAACATGTTGATTTTGTAGTCTAATACGGGTTGACTTGATATAACTGATTATAGAATATATTTATTATTGGATTAAAACAGTCCCCATTTTTTCTTTTTGAAAGTAGGTCTTTCTGTTTTTCCGGCCATTATGCTAAGAGCATTGCCGCCTCCACTTTCCATCTCCTTGACTGCATTGTAAATGACACCCCAGTCGGGAAGTCCTCCGAGGTTGCGGTCGTCAATAAACAGATCAGCTTTGAGCTTGCGTGAGTATTCTTTCTTCTCGATTGTCTCGCCCCTATAGTTCTCGTTTTCAGCCATGAAATAGAGTCCCTGCGCAGCACAATAATCAACAGCCTCATTAAGCAGATCGCCCCGGCGTACTGTCCACATTATAAGCTTGTGCCCGTCTTTCTGCAGATGCAGCAATGTCTCTATAGCAAAGGGAATTGGCTTGCCTATGGACGGGTATTCATGCTCTACGATAGTACCGTCGAAGTCTACGGCTATAATCATAATTAAGTGGTCTAAGTTTTATAAAACACACAAAGATAGTAAATTTATACTTAAATTATATGGTGTATTTTATGATCCATTTTAATTAAAGAAATATTTCTTTATTAAGATTATTCGATTTATCTTTGCGTTCTCAAACGGGATTTTAGGTTATATGATTTAGGTTATCAAAGATTACCAGGGTTATTGATTAATTATTATCGGATTCAATTTTTATCAGAATTGAAATGTTAGTTTTTATTAAAACCACAGCACTAATCATTTATCACACCTGATCTTATATATTTATCTTCCTGATTATAATATATATAACATCAAACTAAAGTTAATCATGAATAGTAATAACGAGGCATGGAAAGGTTTCAAAGGCGACCTGTGGAGAAACGAGATTAATGTAAGGGATTTTATCATGAACAACTATACACCTTATGAGGGTGATGATAGTTTTCTGGTTTCTTCAACTGAACGCACTAAAAAAGTGTGGAACAAGCTTACAGAGATGTTCAAAGAGGAGCAGGCAAAAGGTGTTTATGATGCTGAAACGAAACTTCCGCAGGAGATTGATACTTACGGACCAGGATATATTGATAAGGATAATGAGGTAATTGTTGGTTTGCAGACAAATGCGCCGCTTAAAAGGGGTATTTTTCCAAAAGGAGGCATCAGAATGGTGGAGAACTCGCTCACTGCATACGGTTACGAACTAGACCCACTTACTAAAGAAATTTATACAAGATATCGCAAGACACACAACGAGGGTGTCTTTTCTGTATATAATGATGAGATACTAGCTGCAAGGCGTTCGGGAATTATTACAGGGTTACCTGATGCATACGGCCGGGGAAGAATTATAGGTGATTATCGCCGTGTGCCTCTTTATGGTACCGCAACTTTAATTGAGGAGAGAAAGGCTTTCCAAAAACAGTTGGATATTCAGGAGTTTAATGAGAACGTGGTAAGAAGCCGTGAGGAGGTTACTGACCAGATCAGAGCTCTGCAGAGGTTTGAGAAAATGTGCCAGAGCTACGGCTATGATGTCTCGCAGCCTGCAAGGAACAGCCACGAGGCTGTTCAGTTTCTCTATTTTGCCTATTTGGCTGCAGTGAAAGATCAGGATGGCGCTGCCATGTCAATCGGGCGTACATCTACTTTCCTTGATATATACATTGAAAAGGATATAAAAGAGGGTTTGATTACTGAGTCAGAAGCACAGGAGCTTGTTGATCAGCTGATTATCAAACTACGTATCGTGCGTTTCCTGCGTACGCCTGATTATAATGAGCTATTCTCGGGTGACCCTGTTTGGGTGACTGAGTCGCTAGGCGGACAGAATATTGAAGGAAAGACACTGGTTACACGTACCTCTTTCCGCTACCTACATACGCTGTATAACCTTGGACCTGCTCCTGAGCCTAACCTCACTGTGCTATGGTCGCAAAGTTCTCCTGAAAACTGGAAGAAATTCTGTGCAAAAGTGTCTGTTGAGACTTCTGCTATCCAGTACGAAAATGATGATCTAATGCGTCCTGATTATGGTGATGACTATGGTATTGCCTGCTGCGTATCGCCAATGAAGATCGGTAAGCAAATGCAGCTGTTTGGTGCTCGTGCCAATCTGGCCAAATGTTTGCTCTATGCTATTAATGGCGGTGTTGATGAGAAATCAGGTGTTCAGGTGGCACCAAAATTTGAAGCAATCACTTCTGAGTATCTTGATTACGATGAAGTTATGGTGAAGTTTGAGCAGACTATGCGCTGGCTGGCTAAGGTATATGTGAATGCACTTAAAATTATTCACTATATGCATGACAAGTATGCTTATGAAGCGTTCGAAATGGCTCTGCATGATGGTAATGTTCAGAGAATTATGGCAACAGGTATAGCGGGACTTTCTATCGTTGCCGACTCACTTGCTGCTATCCGTGACACTAAAGTAAAGGTTATTCGTGATGAACGTGGTATAGCGGTTGACTTTGAGCGTGAAGGTGATTATGTACCATTCGGAAACAATGATGATCGCACTGACCAAATCGCAGTTGATATTGTTAAGAAGTTCATGGGTTATCTTCGTCAGCATGAAACTTACAGGAATGCCATCCCAACTCAGTCTATTCTTACTATCACCTCTAACGTGGTTTATGGTAAGAAAACAGGTGCCACACCTGATGGCAGACCCGCCGGAACTCCTTTTGCACCTGGTGCTAATCCTATGAACGGACGAGATTCAAAAGGTGCTGTTGCTGCTCTTGCTTCTGTTGCCAAGCTCCCTTTCCAGCATGCTCATGATGGCATCTCTTATACTTTTGCTGTTTCTCCGGGATCGCTTGGAAAGGATACTGAAACGAGGGTTGATAATATGGTTGGACTGCTTGACGGATATTTCACAGCCGACGGTGGTCAGCACCTCAACGTGAATGTGTTTGATAAGGAATTGCTACTGGATGCCATGGATCATCCTGAGAAGTATCCTCAGCTTACTATCCGCGTTTCAGGCTATGCTGTTAATTTCATTAAGCTTACACGCGAACAGCAGCTTGATGTTATTTCGAGGACAATTAACCAGTCACTTTAATAAATGTTGTATATTTGATTTAACTTGCTCCCTTATTTTAGGGAGCAATGTTTTTTTTAAAGACTGCCGATACAATAAGACTGGGCGTTTATCTCTTTCTATGATTGAACAATTATTCCTCAGACTACGATAATTTTATCACCCGCTTGCTGCTTGTTCACTATTTTATATAAACTCGCTTCGCTCAAACAGTATATAAAATTACGTGAACTTCTCAGAGCGGGTCCCGATAAAATTATCTGAGGTCCTCGTAACAACAGTTCAATCACTTGACGCAAAAGATAAACTTACAACAGCCGAAAGAAATACTTCAGCCGAAAGAAACATTACAGACGAAAAAAACATTGCAGTCCAAATAAACATTATTGGTTAGTATCAGTTTAAATCACAGTAATATGAAAGCAAATATTCATTCTCTCGAAAGCTTCGGAACGGTTGACGGTCCCGGAATAAGATTCGTGATATTCCTGCAGGGCTGCCCGTTGCGCTGTGTATATTGCCATAACCCTGATACATGGGATAAAAATCATGAAGGCAAATATCAACTTACGCCTGAAGAATTGCTTGCTGAAGTATTGAAGTACAAAAGTTTTATTGCAAAAGGCGGGGTTACGGTGACCGGTGGTGAACCGCTTATGCAGGCAAAGTTTGTGAAGGAGTTTTTTCTTTTATGCAGGGAAAATGGTATTCACACTGCCCTTGATACATCGGGTGCAATGTTTACTCAGCCTGTAAAGGATGCTTTGGATGTGACCGACTTGGTGATGCTTGATATTAAGTCGATAGACGTGATTCAGCACAAAGAGCTTACGGGCGCTAAGATCGATAATACACTGAAGTGCCTGAATTATCTTGAGGAGAACAATATTCCCACGTGGATTAGGCATGTTGTTATGCCAGGATGGACTGATAACGACATTCTTCTGAATAAACTGGCTGAATTCCTGAAGCCTTATAGATGCATCGAGAAGGTGGAACTTCTTCCCTATCATAAGATGGGTGTAAACAAATATGAGCAGTTGGGAATAGATTACAGACCCGGTGATCTGCCTGCGTTATCAGAAGAGAGGCTGCATAATGCTCGTGAGATATTTAGCAGAGCCGGATTGAAGGTTTAAGATAGCAAAAAGTGCCGGGGAGTGAATCCTCCGGCACTTTTTTTAGTGTGTTTATTTCAATTATAACATTTTGAAAATTTGATTTTTAATAAGCAAACTTTAGCCCGTCAATCTTATCCCATCCTCCACGAGTAAAATCGGGTATTTCAACAGGCACACTTCCATTGTCAAGTGAAATCTCTGTTAAAGGAATAAGACTACACCATTCTGCAAGGTCATAAACATCCATATCCAGGGGCAGACCGTTTTGCAGACAGTAAACCAGACGATAATCCATAATGAAATCCATTCCACCATGACCACCAACTTCTTTAGCTTTTTCTTCCAGCTCTTTATGAATCGGGTGCTTATATTTCTCCATTAAAGAAACCTTAACATCCTGAGGCACGAAAATATGAGCAGTAAGGTTTTCATGGTCAGTAACTACATCTGAAGATACCTGAGCCGATTCTATAGCGTAACCTTCATAAGGATATTTGTTAGCAAATCCTTTTGTCCCTGTTAACTGATACATACGAGAATATGGTCTTGGTGTCATCACATTATGCTGTATGTTCATTGTTTTGCCTTTCTCAGTTTTAATCATTGTCATAGTGTGATCACCACCACGGAAATCGGGAGCATCACGATCTTCTAATTCCTTCACAATTTTTGGTCCCATTATAGGTTTTGTGTCAACTGATACCAAGTAGTTCATCTTATCACCGCGGTGAATGTTGAGCAACTGAGCTGCCGGGCCAATTCCGTGAGTAGGATAAACATCACCTCTGTGCTTCTCATTATAATCAAGTCGCCAGTTATTCCAATAAGAATCCCAGAATGCCGACAATTCGTGTATATACGATCCTTCAGCGTGAATAATTTCACCAAACACACCCTGCTGAGCCATGTTTAGAGTTGTAAGCTCAAAAAAGTCGTACACACAATTCTCGAGTTGCATACAGTGCTTGCGGGTTCTCTCTGATGTGTCAACAAGACTCCATATCTGCTCGAGAGTCATTGCAGCAGGCACTTCAATTGCAACATGTTTGCCGTTTTCCATAGCATAAACACCCATTTCGGCATGCGTATTCCAGTCGGTTGCCACATACACTAAATCGATATCGTCACGTTCGACTAATTCTTTCCATGAATCAACTTCACCTGAATAACCTGCAGCTTCAGGGAAACCTGCATTACGAAGAATCTCCTGAGCAACTTCTACTCTTTCGGGCCTGAGGTCGCAAAGTGCAACAATCTCCACTCCGGGTATGTGAGTGAAACGTTGAACAGCACCCGGTCCGCGCATACCTAACCCGATAAATCCTACTCTTACTGTTGGTATGGGTTCTGCAGCGAACTGCAACATATCTGTTTGTCCCGGCGCTCTTTCAGGCACTTCTGTTGTAATCATCTGCGGCTTCCCGTTTTCAGCGGGAGCTGTGCAGGAAAATGCTATCGCTGCAACTAGCAGCAGCATACTAAGTTTAGTAAATAATTTCATTTTATTTGTTATTTATAAAGTTGAATAGTTACTTATAACGATGATATACTTCTCATTTATTAAATATTCTTCAAATATAGCATGTTTAGATTTAAATATCTAACTATTCTATTATTAAATAAAAAAGCAAGAGTATAATAGTAAAATAATCGAACAAAATAGGTAGTTTCCTGGCTAAAAACTAAGAGAAAGGTATTGACACACATAATAAGGTGTAATCTTTTAATAATGGATAACTGGATGATGCATTAATCCCCAAAACAACACCATTTTTTTGATGGAATGATTATTTTACTATCACCAAAAATATAAGCTTTTTCTCCTTCTAGAAAAAATATAATTCTATTTCGTTATGCTTGTCTGATTTCACATATTGTTTGGTGTCCATAATTCACATGTTAATTCACACTGAGTAAATTCTTTACCTTTTTTACTGAATTTGCTTAAAATCTAGGAATTCGTTATATATGTCATTTTATCCGACTTGTTTTTATTAAAAAGAGAGGCTAAATTTATAACTTTAATTTTATTATGCTAATTGTATGAAAAATAAATGGTCTTTTTTTCTTGTTCTCCTAATGATATTATGTGATAGATCAATTGCAGGGGAAGATAATACATTTTCTTTATTGAAGCCTCGAATAGTTGTATTAACTGACGTTTCGACATGGGAGACTGACGACAGTGAGTCTTTAGTTCGATTATTTGCCTACGCGGATTTGTTTGAGATTGAGGCTCTGATTTATACAACAGGGTGGAGCTTGGGCGAGACACGCGATGATTTTTTTAATTTAATTTATATTGCAATAGATGCCTACGGGAAAGATCTGCCTAACATGATGAAGCGTTCCAGTCAGGAAAAACATTTGCTCAATGAGAATAAACAAGTGATTGGTTATTGGCCGAGTGCAAACTACCTTCGGGAACGTACAGTATTCGGAAGTAGAAAAAGAGGAATGGAGTTTATTGGAAAGGATAACGATGTCGCACAATCCATCTGGAGAGTGGAAAAGGAACGGTCTGAAAATGAGCTGTCTGCATTTCTTCGCAAAATACCAATATATGCTATTACGGATCAGGATAGGGATCAGAGAACCCCTTTTGATATAAGCAGCCATCAATGGATTCGTCGTGAATTTGAAAAAGACCTTTTATTCCTTTGGGATGAGAGTGCATGGATGTATCAAAATGGAACGGGAAAAAATAACTGGAAAGAATATGAAACAAATATTCAAGGGCATGGTCATCTTGGCAATGTATACCCTAAGTATAAATTTGGAGTCGAAGGTGATACACCTTCCTTTCTTTATGTAATGCCTAATGGACTCAACAATCCATTAAAACCTAGTTATGCCGGTTGGGGTGGTTATTTTGAATGGGGTATTGGACCAGATAATGAGACGTATGCATATAATAACCATCAGGGGTGTGTAAAAGAAATCTCAAACCAATACGAGAGCTACTTTTATCCGACAATCTTTCGCGATTTTGCGGCTCGCATGGATTGGGCTAAAGATGGTTCAGGAAATCATAACCCTATAGTTGTAATAAATGATCAAACGGGGATAGATTTCATTGAAATAAATACAACTAATAATTGACAGATATGAAGCATTATATGAAGTTAATCATTTTTTTGATTCTATCAACAATATTTATTGCGAATGGATTCTCTCGTCATCGGATAGTTATTATGACAGATTTTCCTCCTGCGGATGTCATCCCAGGAGGGTTGGGTTTTGGACCAGCCGATAAACGCAGTGATTCTGACGATGTACAGTCGATGGTTCGCTTTTTACTCTATTCAAATTGCTTTGAGGTGGAGGGGCTTGTTGCAACGTCTGCTACATTCGCAAATGTCGCAAATAAGCAGAATATATTTGATATATTATACTTATATGATCACGTATACGAAAATCTTTATCGGCATAACCAACTGTATCCTTCAGCAGATAAACTCCGTTCCGTAACATGGCAGGGAAATTCAGGCACTTGGGGACGACCTGCCTCTGAAATTATTGGCCAGGGAAGAGACAGCGAAGCTTCCGAAAAGATAATTGATTTGCTGGAACAAGAAGATCAAAGACCTATCTGGTTTAGCATATGGGGAGGTTCTTGCGACTTAGCGCAAGCATTATGGAAGATAAGAGAAACTCTAACTCCAGCAGAAGCAAACGAATTGCTGAAGAAAATTCGCATATACATGATTGGATTGCAGGATGGTTCAGGACAATGGATGCTTGACACATTCCCTGAGCTATTCATCATAATGTCTGCTGGTAATTATATGGGAATGTTCAATAATGCTCCGGGCGCTGACATAACTCTGTCAGACCTGGATTGGATTAATAGAAATATCCGCAAAGGACACGGGCTTTTAGGAATAATATATCCTGAAAGTGGTTTTTATCCGGAAACACCCGGAGTATGGGAAGGTGACTCTCCATCTTTTTTATATCTTGTCAGTGCGTTTAAAGGGATCAACGACTCAGAGAGGCCAGATCAGGAAAGCTGGGGAGGAAAATTCATTCAACCGGAAGCAACAAAGAATCACTGGTTTGATGATCCAGCAGGAAGTCAGACCGTCTCAAAATGGAGAAAACAAGTCCAGGAAGATTTTGCATTTCGTGCGAATTGGATGTTGCCATAAATCATCTTGAAAAAATTTCAGAAGTCAGAAGTAAGTATATAAAAAACCCGGTTTTACATTCTAAGGTGTAAAACCGGGTATAAACTTTGCAACTTGCTAAAATCAGCCTTGTTGGCGGTATGGACGGGACTCGAACCCGCGACCCCCTGCGTGACAGGCAGAGACATATTTGTTTTTATGAGCTGATTACCTGCATTTTATGCGAGCTGGATTTTCTTTTTCAAAGAT
>ENA-UOOK01005677-UOOK01005677.1-fermentation-metagenome-genome-assembly--contig:-NODE-5677-length-12426-cov-10.147361_pt1 | contig 12426 bp, 6 predicted proteins | sample MGYA00245777_ERZ724023 | MGnify/ENA primary metagenome ERZ724023 (study PRJEB28704, sample SAMN03018312) | fermentation metagenome | biome: anthropogenic terrestrial biome; feature: soil; material... | reverse complement strand
TATCTCTCGGATGGTTTACATCCTTATACATTATTTCTGTTATATCTCCTGCTGCTCCCTGAAGGAAAAAGGCCATGGCTCCCTGTCCGAGCTGTTCCTCAATTAATTGGGAGGCAAATCCGGGGTACTCGGCAGTCACTCTTTTATTTGGAACACCTGTGTAAGGATGGCAGGCATAATTATAAAGTATTGCTTTGGGCGTACCATTTAACCGGTCAATCTTCAATATTCCTATTTCAGGGTCAATTTCTCCCAAATCGGCAATCTCTTCATCTTGCATATTTGGATTCGCATGCCGAATCGTAAAAACCTTCCCATTTTTAAGATTGATACGGCGGTTCATCGCGAACCTGTCTTCAGAGCCCGTTCCCGTTCCAATTTTTACAGGTTCAAGGTTTAAGATTGCCTTCTCTACGGCCGAGATAGTCCTGTTTTGAATGTCGTTGCATAACCAATTTTCACCGATTAAAAATCCGTCATGATGATTATGTGATGCACTTACCAAAATATGCTCTCTTTTAATGCCAAACTTACTTTCAATTTCATTTCGCACATCATCTAAGAAATTATCCAAAATATTCCCTATGGTTCCAATGGCAACTACATCCATGGTAATGATAGCCATCTTTAACTCTCCGTTCTCCAGAACCAGGGTTTTCACATACAGGGAGTCGTTGATATTTCCCGAATCTGCCGTTATATTGCTTTTTCCTGTTCCGGCTTTTATCTGTGCCATTACTTCATAATGACTGAAAGAGAGAGAAATGAATAAAAGCAGGATGATCTTAGCTGTTCTCCTTTTTCTGCCTGCAATCTTCTCCTTTAAAGTCATTGGATTATTTTTTCATTATTATTGCCCTTTTTTGATACGAATATGGGTATCTTCCAGAACTGACAGGACAAATTCTCTGCTTTGGTGGGCAGCTTCATCCGGACTGGAAGTATAATCGAATCCCAATTCCACGGTCAAGAATCCTTTATATCCGGTTTCAAGCAAAGTTTGGAAAAATGGTGTAAAACAGATTGTTCCCTCCCCCGGAATCTTATGCTGATCGGCCAGCCCGTTGTTATCATCCAAGTGAACATGCAGTGGAATGTTTTTTCTCTTCAAAAGTAACAGAGAGTCTACCAATGATTCCTTGTTCACGTGACAATGACCGGTGTCTAGAGCGATGCCCATATTTGGGTATTTTTGATCTTCGATGAGCCTTACCCCGTCTTCCACCGTGAGAACCAGATCACTTTCCATCATATGGGCCGGTTCCAATAACAGAAGCACCTCTTTGGCAACTGCATAGTCCACCAGCTCATCGAGACTACTTGTTAATTCGGCCATTCCACTGTTATAGCCCTGCCCATACAGGGTGCGGCCAGGACAAAGACTTACTGTCCTGCATCCCAGTAAAAGGGATGTGTCGATACTATTTTTGATGTATTCCACGCTATCTTTCCGGATAGATGGGATTGGGCTGCATAAACTTGTCGGATAACCAAACTGTGCCGGGATAAAGCCGGATATTTCAAGTCCGGTCTTTTCGATTAATTCCCTCACGGATGAAACAGTCGTCTGGTTGATATCCCGGTAATATGCATGCGGACGTCCACCCCAAATCTCTATGCCGTCGTAGCCGAGTTTGGCAATCCGTTTAATAGTTTCCTCCAACCTGTAATTCTGATATAGTTTAGATGATACACTTAACTTCATACGATTGATTTTTCATTATTGAACATAAGATCTCACTCTGCTATCAGTTTTTCCAACATTTCTTTCATTTTTACAGCCTCCTGCATGATGTTATCAATTCCACTGATATCAACCACTACATACCCTTCATATTTAACCTTCTTTAAAGTGTGAATGATATTCCTGAAATTAATATTTCCCCTGCCAGGCTGGTAGTGGTACGGTCTAGTACCATCGTTATCGGAGAGATGAACCAGTTTGAGGTAATTGTTCAGTTTATATATGCCTAAATCCAGATATTCTCCTATAGCGTTTGCATGGGCAACATCGTATACCATACCGATATTCTCCACGCCTGCATCTTTAAATACAGAGATAACACCATCGACGGATGAAATAAAATCACCCGCCCTCATCTCCATGGCAAACTGCAGCCCATTCTTTTCGGCAATACCTGATGCTTTTCTTAATTGGGCGATGACATTATTCCTGAGTTCTTCCCATACAAACCCTTCAGGTATAGCAACGGCATCGGCAGGCCCGCCGTGATAGAGGGATGTTCTTTCCTTGGGAACCATTTCCGGTGGGAGATAGAAGCAGTTGGTCACCATTTTTGCTCCTATGGCAGCCGTCATTTCACAAATTTGGGAAAATCGTTCCAACGAATTTCGCCGTTTTTCCTCATCAAAGGAAAAAAGTTCGTAGGTAACAGCCATGATACTTACAACATCCAGTTTCAGGCTCTTTGAACGATCTATTATCGTTTGCCATTTATCGGCATAAGTTTGGCACTCACCGGCATCTATTTCCATTTCGATGGTGTCAAACCCGGCTTCGCTTATCTCTCCCATCACTTTTAAAAGATTATTTACACTTGGAGGCAAACCATATAAGGTTATCGGAATCGTGAATCCACATGTTACCTTAATCATAATTTTTTGTTTTAATTAATTCAACTTCTTAATAGTGTTTGATAAATTCTCATTATTTTTTATTGTAAAACTGCTTGTGAGAATATCTCGATTACTTTTTCCCTTGGCAGATCAAATTGCGCGTATTTTCGGTTTCCAACGGGTAAATTAATTCCGTTGCCATTTTCTTCGACCGGGATCTCTTTTCCTAATTCTTCAAAAAGTTTTATGTTCTCATAATTTACCGGCAACAGGATGTTTGATTCTCCTGAGATATGCCAGTAAACGACCCATATTTTACTGTTCCGTTCAAATATAAATGCCCGAATTTCCTGACTTCCATCAGCAAGATCAGTTATTTGCTGGTATGGTACAAGTTCATAATCCCCATTTTCATTTACCAGCAGTATATGTTCTTGCCCAGACTCCCGGAGCTCTCTCTTTTGCTCGGCTGTCAGGATATCTTTTTCTCGTACTTCCTCCCACCTTCTGATCACTTCCAGATTATCTCCCGTTCTGGGGTGAGCTTTCAACTGATCAAGATTTCCAATAAGTGAAATAATCGAGTTCCACCCGGCTGCACGGCTGGTGATATACTCGAGCATGTCAGGTTGGATACCTATCGTACTTTTATCCGGGGCCACATAGCCGACCCAACCGAAATCAATACCGGTGAAATCATTTGAAACCAGTCTCGCTTCTGCTACAGGATGAATCCGTGTGGCTTCTTTGATTACTTCGGGACGAAATATGTCAAAAGCATTCCCACGGGTCAGAATATGCCAGCTGAAGTGCGATTTACATGCCCCTTCCGAAAAGAGGGGCTTATTTTTAAACGCTTTATATACGTCCAGTTGAGCTTTCGAGACATTATACCAATAGGGAGGTGGAACATCTTCTGCCCCATCGAAATATATGAACTTAAATCCTGCCTGATCATAGATATTCGCAAGCCTTTCCGCTACCTCTTCCTGAATGCCGGTTCTCTGATTAAACCGTACAAAAACCGGCCATGTGTCTACATCCAATATTCCAAGCATGTAACCGGCATCTAAATTGTTGGGAGATGTGTGCAATGCACCCCGTTGACATCCTGTAAATTGATAGGGTGGAGAAGTCGTGTAGCCTTTATAACTGACCAATTCATTTCCAATCTTCAGATAACGCCTTCCATCCTCCAAAGTAGTCCCGTCCGGGTTTTCTTCTACAGTGATAACAGTATCACTCCTATTAACATTTTTCGACAGTGTGAAAACGTTCCGTACGTTTAACCGGGAATCCGGGATAGGAGTAACATAGGAATCGTTTATCCCTGCTTTATTATAATGAAGATGGAGTCCGGCGATCATGCCGGCATCCTCAATCTTTTTCACAATTTCCTGTAAATCCTTCATCCCTCCCGGATATTGGAATTTCCACGGAAAATGCCCCATAGATGCAGCAAAATCAGTATAATAAATCACCATCTGCTTGAATCCTCCCTGCTTTGCAAAGGATATGTGCTCATCTATATTTTGCGTGGTGACATTTCTGAGTTCATAATATGAATTTTTATATTCTTTGCAGCGCCTGCTTTCAACCCCCAAAGGGAGGCCGTAGTCACGTTCGACCCTGTCGATACGGTCGAGAAGTGCAGCAGTTTCCGTGGCAATCAGTACAGCTTCTATCCCTTCAATCTGTACTTCTGCAACACCTCCTGCACGGACAACTTTACAACCGTCTCTTGTTTTTGATTCAATTTTAGTTGTGGGATTGGCAGCCAGTAAATTTACTGCCACATTTTCGTCCCACATCACGTTCAGCCACTCCCCAAAATTGCTTCTCTCTTTCAATGGAATTTGCAGGAGTGTGAATTCATCTATTTCAGTCTTTCGTTTTATGCCGATATCGTCCATGTGATATTCCAGCTTCTCAAGAGCAAAACCAATATAGTGATCCGTTATTTTCAGATCAATATATGCTTGATAATCTATCAACTCGAAACCGACGACAAGTTGATCATCCACCTGGTATATCGTATCTGAAGAGAACTCTTTGCTGATAGCCGGATAAGCCAGCTGATGCTCATTATCATAGGGCCTTTCCTGCCTGATTGAGAAGACCGGCAGATTAGCCCCTCTTAATAAGCATTCCTGTTGGGTTGGTTTATGAATAAGGCTTTTCGCGGTTCCGTTACTGCTTAAAATGAGTTTTAACTCACTATTTTCAATAACTATGTCGTTATCCTCTGCTCTACTGTTGTTAGTGCATCCTACTGCGCTCAAGATAAGCGCTATAAGTATAACCGGCACTGCCGTTTTTTTTAAAATTATTCTTTTCCTCATTTTTTCTATTTTTGTGTGCGGAAGTAATGATAATCATTTATTCTGCTATTTTCTTAAGGTGTTTTTCAAGGAACTCTAAGGTTTTCACTCCGTTAATCTTGTGTCCTCCGTCGAAGAATTCGATATCAGTACACTCCCCGATACCTAATTGTGTATACAGCCTTCTGACTTTGGCATATTCGTAAGCAACCCACTCATCGGGTGCAACCGGGTCCCAGTGCCCCCGTTCAACCATAAACGCTCTTGGGGCAATCAACCCTGCCATTTCCGCGTAATTTACCCTGTTCCCAAGGTTAAACTCAAACACCTCATATTCCCCCACGAACATATAGCTGGCAGGAAAATCCAATGAGGTAGTCTTCCATACCCATTCATTAAAATCTCCTGAGCAAACTACTACTTTATAATCTTTTAGAACAGCCGGTATCCGGACGGCGCTTTTTCCTCCATAAGATAATCCATAAAACCCGATACGATCTTCGTCTACGAAAGGCAACGTTTTTAACCATTGTAACGTCTGGTCGTGTTGACCGATAGTGACTGAAAAGATCGATTGTTTCAAAGGATTGGCCATTCGCTGAAATATTCTGAAATTTTCCAAACCGTAAGGATTCTGTGGGGCATATACAATGTAGCCCATATCGATCAATTTAGATCCGAATGAGTCCCTTTCAGAATTTACATAAGATTCGGCACGTCCACCCAGACCATGCTGAAGTACCACGAGAGGATACTGTTCTCCCTGTTTCAGGTTATTCGGGATCAACATGATTCCACCCGCGGGTATCCCTTCCCAAACATCCAGCTTTATCAGGTAGCCTTTCCACTTGGAATTTTCGTATATCAGTTTAGATTGGGGGTTAAATGGCTGATCAGGTGAAGGCATTTTTCCGATAATTTCTTTCCAGAAATAATCTCTGTAAAACTCAGTTGATTCTTCCCATTTTTCCACTGACGAAGGGTCTGCCTTGCTCCAGAATTTTTCCCGCTGTTTTGGACTCTTCTTTACAAGCAATTCAATGTGATTCATCAACTCATAAAATTGTTGCTGCATTCGAGTATCGAAATTGAAACCTGTGGTTAAACGAATAGGGCGTTGATTCGGTCCGGTTGATATCTCTGCATTGACTCCGAGGCCGGTAAATAATTTTTCTGTAGCAGCCATTGAGCCAGGAATTCCCCTTCCTTTATCATTTACTATCAATTGAAATTTTGAAGGTATTCCCAATTTGCGAAATAGTTCTTCTGCCTGGTGAGCTTCATTAAGTACCGAGTTTAATGGAGGTGTGGTTAAACGACCCGGAGCTGCAACCTCTTTTCGACCGCCGACGGCGTTGGGAGGGCCTTTCACTTCAGGACCTTGACAGGCCTCTACCACCAATAACCTGGGAGCTATCAGGCCGGCAATTTCCGCATCTCCGAATTCTTCCAGTAAACCCCACACATTTCTGTATAAAGGTTCTTCCCATACTTTTTCTCGCTCTTGAAAATAACCGCTTACCAACACACCGTCAATACGGGTGTCTGCGGCGCCACTGTAAAATGCCAATAGCCCTCCTTCACCATATCCGGCTACGCCTACGGGTAGTTCGGGTGCCTGCTGTTTGAACCAATCAACAGCCGCCAGCACTTTCTGAACTTCATATCCGATGATATGCCTTCCTACCTGATAAGCACGCCGATAAATAAACTCCCTGTGAGGCTGGTTTGTCATGACTACCTCAGGGTTTCCCGACCAAGTATCGTCCCTGTCGATTATCAGCGGTATAATCAGTCTGCAACCGGCATTCGCCAGTCGCGGTGCAAGCAAGGATTCATCCGGGATTCCGGGATTTAACCCCATCAACATTTCGGGCGACTGATCTGCATCAGGTATAACCACTATCTGTGCCTGAACGTTTTTGTGAGGTTCAATCCACAAACCTGTACCTGTAACACCCTCCAAGACTGGCCATTTTACGCGATAAACCGAATAGTTGTCTGTTTGTGCTACCAGTGCTTTATGAGCTGTGCTTTCCAATAGAACTAACCCGTCAAATGGTAAACGCCCATCTACTATCCTGGTAATTTTTTTAAACCTTTCCCTGTTGGAGGCAATTGATGCTTCATACTCATGTGTAGAAGAATAATTTTGGTTCCAATATTGATTTTTATTCAGACTGCCCGATTCTAACACCTTGGAAAAATAGCTGAACATCCCTCCAATCATTTCGGAACGGAGCACTTCGATACTTTCCAGTTCCAGAGGCTTGGTATCTTTTAAATATTCTTCTCCCGTTAAGTTTTGTTCCTGAATTATTGTGTTTTGTCCCTGTAAAAAACCCAGGTCTGATAAACCAATAAGCATAATCAGGATGAGACATATGTATTGTATCTTCATAGAATCATATCTCTGTTATCGAGTTTATTATATTAAGAGATTCATCATTTTGCCGAACCGGATAACCGAAAGAATTTAACGGAGTGTCCCTCTATCTCAAGATTCTTTAACTGATTAACCTCACCGATATTCTCATGTTTCCAAATATCATATACGCTCATATCACCAGCAATGCCAATCTCTTCCCAGAGAGTGGGAAAGGTGAAGGAGCGTTGATTCCTGTTAAAATATATCACGGCAATATCATCGTTATCGAGTTCTTTTTGCCATATTTCAAAGTCTCCTTCATCATATACTTTTTTCCCCTGAATCCCTGCAGTATCCTGATTGATGGCAATGGCATCTTTATTCAGAAGAATCTCTTTTATATTAGCATCCATTTTGCGAAGATCATTTCCTGCCATTAAGGGTGCAGCAAGCAAACACCAAAAGCTGAAGTGTGCTACATATTCATTATAGCTCATTTTCCCGTTTCCCACTTCAAGCATATCAGGATCATTCCAATGTCCCGGGCCGGCATATTTTTCCAAACCTACCTGTGAGTCAAGGATGATTGTCCAGCCCATACCTCCCCATTCTCGCCTGCAATCCCAGCAATCCAAAATATCGTTTGTTGTACGCCATAAATGGCCTACATTCTGAGCCCAACTCCAAGGACGACTGTTGCCCCATTCACACATGCTGAAAACAATAGGCCTTCCTGTTTTTGCAAGGGCATTACTCATATCTGTGTATGCTTTATGGGGATCAATACCTTCAGAATTACACCAATCATATTTTAAATAATCAACGCCCCATTCAGCATAGGTATTTGCATCAATTGTCTCATATCCATTACTTCCGGGACGATTTTGACACGTTTTTGTTCCGGCGCATGAGTAAAGACCAAATTTTAATCCCTTTGAGTGGACGTAATCTGCAAGAGCTTTAATGCCTGAAGGAAAACGTTCCGGATCAGGTACTATCTTCCCATTTTCATCTCGGCTTACTTGCCAGCAGTCATCAATGACGATGTACTCGTAACCTGCATCTTTCATACCCGATTCTACGAACGTATCGGTGATTTCCTTAATTAAATCTTCATTAATATTACATCTGAATATATTCCAGGAGTTCCACCCCATAGGAGGTGTCAATGCCAATCCTTCATGCTTTTGCCCATAAGCGTAAACTCCTACGAATAATAACACAACAATAATTATTTTTTTCATGATTTAGTGTGCATCAAATTTCCGTACAGTTATTAAATTTCTCTTTTCTAACTCCTCCTTGCTCTTTTTCCACGTTCCCGTACTCCCCCAAATATAATAAGAGAAATACATTTTGCTTTTTTGAATTATTGGAATCCAGGGTTGAAATTCAACATAGTAATGAGGTGTATCGGTGTTACTTGGCGTATTCATCCACATGTGGAGAAAAAAAAGCTGGGAAACGGGGAAGGATCCTACAAAAGAAATATCCTCCGAAGTATCGTAACCTGCATTCCAACCTTCCATTATATCAATCGCCTGACCATAAGATTTTTCAGGTCTCATTCTGTACTCTTTAAGCCCATCTATAGTAGGAACTGTAAATATGTCTTCTGTCCCATGAGTCTTCCCCAATTCAAGAATTGGCTGTGGGGCGAAGACGTTGGCTTCAGGATTTTTAAAAATCAATTCAAAGCGGATTTCGAGCAATGGAGAGTTACCATAAAGCGTAAATATTTTTTTTAGTTGGTTCCCAAATAAATTACTCACCATTTCAACTTGAACGAAGTCTCCTTCTGATTGAACAATTTTTGCATCATAAATCTGATGAGTTTCCATGCTTGCCTGTCCGAGAAAATCTTCAAATCCCCCATAAGAGTAATATCGCCTCATCCGAAAAGGGCTTCTATGATTTTCTGCTTTCTCCGGCCATGATTTAAAGAACACATTGTCGTTTTTACTCTTTACAATGTATTCGATTACACGTGCTCCGGTTCTTAACAATGTTACCTGCACTGAATCGTTTTCCATACGATATTCATTAATTCTGTCATTGTTCAGATCTAATTCATATATATAGGGTTTACCTTCTGCTTTACCTACACCCAACTGACATTCAGATGTAGTGCCCAGTGCATGAACCAATACATTATAATTCCCTGGTTCTAATTGTAACCGAAAATCTACATTTTTAAAAGAAGAAGTTTCTGCTTCGCATTCTGTCACCTGTTTAAAGACTACTTTTCGAGAATTGTCATTCTTATAAGTTTCTATTACAACAGGAAATGAACTTTTATGAGTGAAATTATGAATTGTAACAGGAAAATGTACTTCGGGAGCGTGTGCATATAGCAATTGATTCATTGAAATCGCGGGTGGTAGATCAAGCATACTTACTGTAGTTTTCTTATTGTCATCCCATGAAAAATGAATAGCAATTGGGTTAGTTACTCCCATAGCTTCTTTTTGTGGTATTAATGGAATCTTCACAAGCTTCGTTTCATTTTCACCTAAACTGATATCTTCCAATAATTTTTTATCAATTTTAATCGATGGGGAGGTGACAATCTCGATATCTCCTGAAATATGTCTTGAAGAGTAGTTCTTTAAGGTGACAAATAAATTGTAACCTTCAACTCTTGCTTGAATATCCAGATTGTCATTAAAGTAATCTTCCATAAATATTTTATCTAAATAAAGCAGTTGCAATGCATTTCTATATTTTGCCGGTCCCATCATTTTTGCCTGTTCTAATACTGCCACTTCTCTTCTATTCATAATGGCATTCCAAAGTGATTCATTTGTCAATGGTTTTTCTTTTTCGATAAAAAGGATCATAAAAGAAGTAAGACCACCACTTAAAGAACCAGTTTTACTTATAAAGGGCACATTTTCGTTATCAATCTGTTCCTTGTTGCCTTCATGAGCAATATAGCCATCATACTGAAAATTATCACTCTCAGGGTCGTATACTCGCCGAAAGACATATCCGCTTTTATTATGCGCATAATCTATCCATGCCTGTCTTGTTCCCATATCTTGAATTTGCAGTCCGTCATAATCTTTACATCCGTAAATAGGGGAAGATCCCACATCAATAACAATTGGCAAGTTGATTTCACTAACCCAGCTCTCCAGCTCTTTCTTAGCCATAAATTCCATATACCCATCAAAAATAAACCATGAATTCCCTTCATTCATGCCATGACCTATCAATTCCACAGGATGTCCTGGGGTACACGTTACACTTTTCAATAGTGTAGAAGCCCCGAACCATCCTTTGTGCAGTTTATATGTATCCAAAATACTTCTAGTTTCTTCAATTAACGATTGAAGATGTTTTATTTGTTTTTTTGAGGATGAAGAAATTACAAATATGATATTATCTCCATTAATAAGATAGAAAGCCCTGATTCTTTCGAGATTAGCTGCTTCAAACTGATGACTTGGAAGTTTATCCGCCCATTCAAAAAATTCACCTGCTTTTAAGTTTAATTCTTTACCAACATTTGATGTAGGATCAACTATCACTAATGTGTTACCTTCGCCAATCATTTTTTTCATCTCATTTAAAGTGGGATTCTCCACAGTCCTATATGACGTTTTAAACAATTGTGAAAGAAAGCCCTCCTGCATTAACAAACCGGACAATCCCATATCTTCAGCTACGTCAACCTTGCTTTGTAATATTGTAGGGAGGATATTGGGTAATACAATTTTAAACAGGTTTCCATATCTGTGCCATTGTGTATAGTTATCTTGCCAGTAGTCTGTATAGCCGTTAAAGCTTATATTATTTTTTACAGTTGTTGTAACTCTGCCGGCAGGGTATTCAATATTAAAGTCGGAAATGTTTTGCCCAAAAATGAGAACGTTATGAAATCCAATAAATAAAATGAGAAAAAGAATTCTTGAAAATGATTTGGTATTCATAGTAATTCATTTTATTTTGATTTCAGGGGTCAAGTCCAAACTTTATTAAAAAACAAAAACAAGGAATTAATTGTTAAATATATAAAGTTCTATAACGCATTACACTCCGAAAACCCCTAAAAGTGATTTTTTATATTTTCAATTAGCTGATTATCAGCTTCTATTTTTTGCCGTTCCTGACGAAAAATGACTTTTCGAAGGAGACTCCTTGCATTAAATGAAAAAATCAAAATGCGTTATAGAACTTAATTTTAATTAGCGTTTCAAGTTAGGATTCAAAATCATGTCACTATAAGGATATGGAATATACATTCTGTCATCACTCCATGTTCCTGTCACAGGAACAGCTTCTTTCCTGAATACACCTGGAGCTACTTCGATTAGCGGGTTCTCTTTTCGGAACTCGAAATGGTCTTTATACCGATACATTCGGAACATGTCTCTGGCCCTGCTTGCCAAACCTCCCCAATAATATCCAGCAATTTCCCAGCCATGTTCATCGTAAGCAGCTTCAGCCAGTTCTTCCGGTGTCATGCTGGTTGTATAAATATTAGACTCTTCACCGTCTGCCCTGTTACGTACTTTATTTAATACTTCAATGGCTTTCGTATTTATTTGTCCTGAACGGCCAATAGCCTCTGCATACCAACAATATACCTGCGAAAGGCGTATTACCTGATGTTGTTTTTCTCCAGCAGAAGATGAGCGGATTGGATTCGTGTAATCAAACTCTGTACCTCGGACGACTCCTTCACCTGTCTTCATGAAAAGAGGTGCAACAACTGCCCTGGAAGGAGGATCTGTATCATACCACCAGTCGTGAAGTTCTCCGTCTGAAAACAAAATTTTTGGAAAATAAGAAGCTTCTTTGCGGGGTCCTTCCGGAAACTCTTTCCAAAATTTGATCTCCCCATTTGTGTCTCCCCATCCTGCTGGTTTCAAATCTTGCAGAAAGTCTGTCACGGGAGATAGATTTGCTGTTCGATCTCTGTTGTAGTAAATACCTAGCAGTACTTCTGGATTTGTATCGTTATATTCCCATGAATAAACTTTCCAGTATTCATCCAATAAAGAATAATAATAAGTACCATTATCCACACCATCAATCACTTCTTTCGCTTTATTAGCAGCTAACTGATAATATTCAACCCCTTTATTCAGCGGCCAGCCAGCCATTGCCATATACACGTATGCCATTGTTGCTTTTACTGCTCCCTGACTGATA
>ENA-UOOK01005673-UOOK01005673.1-fermentation-metagenome-genome-assembly--contig:-NODE-5673-length-12435-cov-3.658158_pt1 | contig 12435 bp, 14 predicted proteins | sample MGYA00245777_ERZ724023 | MGnify/ENA primary metagenome ERZ724023 (study PRJEB28704, sample SAMN03018312) | fermentation metagenome | biome: anthropogenic terrestrial biome; feature: soil; material... | reverse complement strand
GTTATAAAATCATATCTACAATCAGCTATTAATGCCTCGATGTCATCATCATCTTGAATCAATGATGTTCTGATATCACTTATTATTTGTTTTATTTTATCGTCCAAATTTAAACTATCTTCTAGCGGTTTATCTCCTTCTAATAGCTTAATAGCTGAATAAACAGGACTAAATATATTAAGCGATTTCAAAATATCTTTAACCTTCTGTATTTCATTGCCAAAAGATTTTTCCAAAACTGAAGTGCCTATTGATTCTGATGAAGCGGCTTCAATAGTCACTTTCATTAATTCGTCTAATCCTTTTTTTCTATGAGCCGAAATAGGAACGACCTTAACACCTAACTCTTTTTCCAATACTAAAGCATCAAATTCAATTTTATCTTTCTCCAAAACGTCAACAAAATTAAGAGCAATAACTACAGGTATATCAATTTCTATTAATTCGGTTGTAAGATACAAATTGCGAGTAAGGTTTGTAGCATCTACAATATTTATAATTGCATCAGGCTTATCATTAATTATGTAATTTCTAGCAACAATCTCTTCGGGAGAATAAGGTGATGTAGAATAAATTCCAGGCAAATCAATCAAAGAGATAGTTTCGCCTAACACCTTTTTCTTATAAATACCTTCTTTCTTTTCTACAGTAACACCAGGCCAATTACCTACATGGGCATTACTGCCTGTAAGCGCATTAAATAATGTGGTTTTTCCACTATTGGGATTGCCTGCTAAAGCAAATTTAAAAGCCATAATATCTCCGTTAATCTTTTATATTTCAATAGTTTTTACAATGATATTTTCAGCTTCAGCTTTTCGTATGCTAAGCTCATAACCTCTAAGAGTAATTTCAATAGGGTCTCCAAATGGTGCAACCTTTCTCAAGTAGATATTGGTTCCAGGAGTTATACCCATATCAAAAAGCCGTCTTTTCAACATACCTTGAGCTGCAACCTTTTCAACCTTGCAACATTGTCCAACATCCAGTTCTTTTAAAGTCATATTCATCCTCTTCTATTATTTACAATAATTTATTAAAAGCAAATTAAGTTCTTTGTTAGATACAACTAACTATTGTTCTTTTAAAAACACCCAAACAGGTGTTAGTCTTGTATAACAATATTAATATATGATATTGACTATGATTTGTCAAGCAATAATTAATTAAATATCTAATTTAGATCTCTTTTGTTTCTTATTATGGTAATCCAATAATTTTATAATCTGTTTTATGTTTTCCCTTGCACATTCCTCGCCTGCTTGTATTGCTTCTTCATTATGTTTGAAAATATACTCACTTTTGCTTTTCATGTCAGGCATGAGCAATAAATCACAGCGATGATTAATTCTTTTTGTATTTTCCCAATCCATCAAGGAATATGTTTGCTCAATCATTTTTATTATGCCTGTAGGTCTCTCACCTTTTCTGTAAGCGCCCAATGCATCTACTGCTATTATAATATCTGCGCCCATTTTGTACGCCTGCGGAATCGGCAATCTATACTGAACTCCGCCATCAATAAAAAGCCTGCCCTCATATTCAAACGGTTTGAAAATCATAGGAATAGACATACTTGCCCGCATTGCTTTCCATACCTCACCTTTTGTAATCAGCACAGATTCGCCGTTAATCAGATCGGTAGCAACCGAACCATATTTTGTATTAAGGTCTTCAATTTTTTTATCGGATAAATATTTTAAAAATAAAGATTTTATTCTGTTGCCGTTAGCAAGTCCTAGCTTTTTTCCAGGAAACAAATCAAAATCCATTACAGTTAATTGGTTAATTGTTTTGGAAATATTAATCATTTCATCTATAGAAATACCAGCAGAATAAAACCCACCCACTACAGCACCCATAGATGAACCTACGATTATATCAGGTTTTATATTTAATTCTTCAAGTACTTTTAAGACGCCTATATGACAAAAGCCACGAGAACCGCCTGCTCCCAATACTAATGCCAATTTTTTATCAAACATATTAACCAATGCCTTCACATAAAATTATATATATTAATAATAACAAAAAATGTATATGTTTTCAAGTATAAAAAACAACTCTAAAAAAAAGCCGTTGATAAGTTTTAAGGTAATCATTATAGCATTAATATGCTTTGTTATTATTGCCTTTTTATTTAATCCTGCAAAATATATCAAATCATTTTCAAACGGGCTTATCGTCTGGGCTACAATGGTCGTTCCTGCCGTTTTTCCATTCTTTTTCTTTTCAATTATTTTAATTGAATTGGGAATGGCACAAAAAATATCAGTTATGTTTTCAAAAATAACATCAAAAGTTTTTAAAACAAGCGGAATATCGTCTTATATCTTTTTTATGAGCGTAATTAGCGGTTATCCTGTAGGCTCAAAATTAATAGCAGATTTTTATAACAAGGGTTTGATAGATAGTAAAGAAAGTGCCCGAATCTCAACTTTTTGTTCTTCTGCTAGTCCTATGTTTATTCTAGGAAGTATTGGAATCGGCTTACTAGGTTCTTATAAGGCTGGATTGATATTGTTTATATCACAATTTTTATCCAGCATCTTAAACGGTATAATATTTAGAAATTATCAATCTAAAAATTTTGTTAAAAAGCCCGCCATATTGCCCTTGAAGCAATCTGTCGATAACATATTATCAGAATCAATTTATAATTCTGTTATGAGTGTTTTAATTGTCGGCGGTTTTATCAGTATCTTTTATATGATGACAGATATTTTTTTTGATGCATATTTTTTATATCCAATAAAGAAGTTGTTTGAGTATGTATTTAAACTTGTCGGCATAGATATAAGCTATTCTAATGGAATAGCCAGAGGGATTATAGAAGTAACCAATGGCTGTATTAATATCTGCCAAAACAAAAGCGATATAATTCTTAATACGACTATTTGTGGTTTTTTGGTTTCGTGGGGCGGATTGTCAATTCACATGCAAAACCTTACATTCTTGGTTAATGCAGGAGTCAAAATAAGGTTTTATTTTCTTTCCAAAACCGTTCAAGCTTTTATTATGCTAATAATAACAATCGCCTTATGCCTGATATTTTATTAATTAATAATTGCCTAGATATTTAAAAAATGTAGTGGACTTTTTGATTATTTCGAAAGCTGTCTTTACATTATTAGATTTTATATTGCCTAATAAGTCAATAAAAAATATGTAGCTTCCAAATTTACCCTTAAAAGGTCTGGACTCAATTTTGGACATACTCAAGCTGTTTTCGTTAAGAATCTGCAAAATTTTAAGTAATCCCCCAGGCTTGTTTTCAGCATCAAAAATTATTGAAATTTTCTGATTGTTAAGGTCATTAATAGGCGACTTTTCTAATGTAATGAATCTTGTGATGTTATATGCATCGTTCTGTATAGTGTCCTTTAAAGCCTTCAAACCGTCTTTCAAATTATGTTCTCCCGCTATAGCTGCCGTATAATCATCTTCGATGCTTTCAACAGCTTTAGAAGTTGATGAAGTATATACAACCTCAGCATTTGGGTAACGGCTTGCTAGATAGTTTCGGCATTGACCGTATGCTTGAGAATGCGTAATAATTTTTCTAATATTTTTAAAATCTCCAGCTTGTCTCATAATGAGCTTATGATTGATTTCTAGAAGAATTTCTTTGGTAATATACAGTTCACATTCCCAAGCTAAAATATCCAAAGTGTTTCCTACCGCACCTTCTAATGAGTTTTCTATAGGTAGAACTGCCTTATCAGTTTGAACGCCCACAGCCAAAGCGGCATCAATAAAGGTTGGATATTCTATAATCTTGTCATTATTTGACATAATTTTTTTGGCGGCCAAATATGAATAGCTGTTAACAGGACCAAGATAGCTTATATTCATAACTTATCCGCCATCTGGAGAACAAGCCGTTCTGTCTTAGTCCAACCTAAACACGCATCAGTAATTGATTTTCCAAAATCTTTACCGTGAATATCCTGCGCACCATCCAAAAGGTAACTCTCAATCAAAAAGCCTTTAAAATACTTGGCAAAATCAGGACAGTGTTTTTTATTGTTTAGAACTTCATTGACAATTCTAATCTGTTGCATTGCGTCTTTTCCAGAATTGGAATGATTGGTATCAATTATAATAGCAGGATTTTTTAAACCTGTTTTTTCATACAAATTAGAAAATTTTACTACATCTTCATAATGATAATTTGATATATTAATTCCGTTAGCATCTATTGCACCTCTCAAAATCGCATGAGCGAAAGGATTGCCTTCGGTTTGAACTTGATAATTATGATACTTAAATTCATTGGGTATTTGCGTTGCATAAATAGAATTTATCAAAACCTGCATGCTGCCGTTCATTGAATTTTTTACGCCGACGGGAAGTTCTACACCACTGCATACCAATCTATGTTGCTGGTTTTCGGATGAGCGCGCACCTACCGATATATAGGTCAAAAGGTCTTCAACATAGGCATAATTATCAGGATAAAGCATTTCGTCAGCAGCAGTAAGTCCTGATTCTTTTATGGCGTGTATATGCATTTTTCTTAATGCTAATATCCCTTCTTGAATGTCTGTAGCACTATTGGGGTCGGGCTGATGCAGCATACCCTTATAGCCCTCTCCTCGTGTTCGGGGTTTGTTGGTGTAAATTCTTGGAACGATAAATATTTTATCCTGTACTTTTTCTTGTAGTCTGCTTAATCTTCTGACATATTCCAAAACAGCTTCTTCATTATCGGCACTACAAGGTCCGATTATAAGCAACAGTCTTGAATTTTTGCCACAGATTATATCAACTACTTCCTGATCTCGTTTCTTTTTTAACTGCTGTAAGTCTTGCGGAACAGGTAAGTATTCTTTAATCTTTTCTGGTGAATTAATTTCTTTTATTATTTTAAACAACTTAAATGATTCCTGCCTTTAATAGTCACAATAATTGATATTTCTAAACATTTTCAGCGATATAATAAAGCAGCTTTTCAGTCTTTTCCCAGCCAAGACATGCATCCGTTATTGACATACCGTATTCCTTACCATCAACATCCTGATGCCCGTCCTGTAAATAACTTTCTATCATAAAACCTTTTATATATTTACCAAAAGATGCACTTACTTTTTTGTTAGCCAACACCTCTTTGACTATTCTTATTTGCTCTATCGGATTTTTACCTGAATTGGAATGATTGGTATCAATTATGATAGAGGGATTTTGAAGTCCGCTTGCTTCATAAAGTGCTGAAAATTTTACAATATCTTCATAATGATAATTGGGAAGATTAATGCCGTTAGTATCTACCGCTCCTCTTAATATTGCATGAGCCAAAGGATTTCCATCAGTTTTTACCTGCCAAAAATTAAATTTAAATTCATTAGGTATTTGAGCAGCATAAATAGAATTTAGTAAAACATGAACGCTTCCGTTCATAGGGTTTTTCATACCTGTAGGCATACCTATTCCGCTGGCAACAAGTCTATGTTGCTGGTTTTCTACAGATCTTGCCCCGACTGCAACATAAGATATAAGGTCATCAACATAATAGTGATTTTCTGGATATAACATATCATCAGCACATGACATAGAAAATTCTTGTAATGCACGAAGATGCAATCGTCTTAATGCTATTATACCGTTTTGGATATCTGTTTCTTTTTCGGGATCAGGCTGGTGCATCATTCCCTTATAACCTTCTCCCCTAGTTCTAGGCTTATTAGTGTATATTCTAGGAACAATAAATACTTTATCTTGTATTTTTCTTGCCACTTCAGTAAGTCGTCCAATATAATCCAAAACAGCTTTTTCATTATCAGCACTGCAAGGTCCAATAATCAATAAAATCTTATCACTTTCTCCGCGAAGAATTTTGGTAACTTCCAAATCTCGTATGTGCTTGATTGCCTTTTGATCTTCTGTCAAAGGTAATAACTCTTTGATTTTTTTTGGTTGGTCAATGGTTTTAATTAAAGAAAACATTCAGTAATACCTCTTTTAAATTTACATTTTTTGCTTATCTATTGCTGTCTTTCAAACCGTTAATCATTTCATCTCGGTTTTGTTTTAAGATTTCCAGCATATTTTTCAAAAAATCTTCCATATCTTCAAACATTGCATATATAATTGCGGCTGACTTATTGATAGAGTCATCACAAGCATGCCGTACATTTTCATAATGTGATTGTGCACTAGCCTCCGCTCTTTTCATAATTTCAGAATTTTTTACTATGACGTTAGCATGAGTTTCAGCTTCTTTCATGATTTGATTAGCTTTTCTTTCTGCCTCTATAAGAATTTCCTCTTTACTGGAAACTACATAATTGGCATCTTTGATAACAGAAGGAAAAGCATGCTTTAAACTATCAATAAGATTAACACATCTTTGAGCATTAATCTTCTTGCCAAAAATACCTTTTTCAGAATCAATAAATTCGTTTTCTAATTCTAATAACAAATCATAAAAATCCATTTATAATCCTCATTTTCCGTAGATTAGTTTTACTGCATCTTCTTGCACCATAGTAGAGATATTAGCCTGTTGAACAATTAACTGCCTTATAAGGCTACTATGGATATGTGAATACTTTGGATTATTAATAAAAAACACACTTTCAATTTCAGGATCCAAATCTTTATATACAAAAGCCAATGAACGTTCGTATTCAAAATCATTGACTGTTCGAAGCCCTCTGACCAAAATCTTACATTTATGCTCTTTGCAAAAATCTGTAAGCAATCCTGAAAAGCTACAAACAACTGCATTATTGATTGAAGAAAGAGAAATTCGAACTATTTGTTCACGTTTTTTCAGATCAAACATACAATGTTTTTCATCGCTTTTTGCTATAGCAATAAAAACCTTGTCATATATATTCGCCGCTCTTTTAGCTATGTCCAAATGTCCTAGAGTAAAAGGGTCAAATGTCCCTGCAAATACTGCGTTCATTCTTTCTCCGAAAAACCCAAAAAGGTGAGTTTTGTAATTCCGTATTTTCTTATATCGCTAATATAATAATAATCATTAGGAATTATTAATTCTTTATCAGCCTTATGTTCTATAATTATTTTTGCATTATTATTCATTATAGGATATTTTATAAATGTTTGCAATACTTCTGTTTCTATGTTGCTCATGTAAGGCGGATCAATATAAATAAAATCAAATTTTTCGTTTTTTTCATATAACCGTCTTATACATTCTATTGCACCATAATTAAACACATTAGCAAATTCATTAATAAGCTTTAGATTTGATTTGATAAGCTTAACAGAATCCAAACTTTGATCGCAAAATGTTGCCCTTGCTCCTCGGCTTATAGCTTCTATACCCATTGCACCGCTGCCGGAAAAAAGGTCCAAAAACTTAGAATTGAAAATATCATTTTGAAGTATATTAAAAAGAGCTTCTTTTATTCGGTCTGAAGTCGGACGGATAGTTTTATCTTTGGGTGATATTAATTTTTTGCCTCTATATGTGCCGCTAATTATTCTCATTATTTACCTTTGAAGTTAACAATAACCTAACTGTTAAACAACTTTAATTCCATTTCTATCTCTTGATGCTGTTTTTTTAACTTTTCTCCACCCAAAATATAGCCAGTTTCAAAGACTGCAGGAACAATAAGTATAATTATCAAAAAAAACAAATCATATAAATCTGCCCCTGTTTTATATAACCCAGCTATCGATAAAATCCCCATAAAACTCATATTATATAGATTTACAATTCCGCATAGAACAGCATTTTTGAGTAAAAGACCAAGTATCAAAAAAATAATTTGCCAAGTTGGATAAAGAGCGCAAAACAACAAACCTTTTGCCCAATGATATTCTAAAAATTTTTGTGCCTTGGTAACTGGCTGATTTTGTTGAGCCATTAATTTGTTTCTTTTTATGGCCTTGTAGCAATGCTCCCCTGACATACGTCCTGAAATAAATACTATATATAAAAACGGTAAAAGTATAAACAAAGCAAATACTACTGCCCAAAAATCGCTTTTTATTAACAGTGCAGGAGCTGCCATAAAATCAAATAACAATCCAATTAAAATTAAAAACAGTCCTTTTTTAAAGATATAGCTTATCCCGTTGTTTTCTTTTATTCTGTTCTTTTGCATAAAAATTTCTCCGAAAGTATATAAAATGTTAAACTATAATATCCATTCTTTTTGAACACGTTTTTTCACTGCACATAGTATATCATAACTTATGGTATTATTCCATCTTGCAATAACATCTGCACCTAGATTTTCTCCCAAAATTAGTGCCTTGTCTTTTATAGTTACTTTACCTGCTAGAGTGATATCAACTATAGTCGAGTCCATGCAGACTTTACCCAAAATATTACATCTTTTATTATTTATTATAACATATCCAGCATTATTTAGTCTTGGATATCCATCGCCATAACCTGATGAAATTATGGCTATTTTAACCGTTTTATCTGATTTGTATCCTTTATCATACCCTACAAAACTTCCGCTATCAATAGTCTTAATTTGAACAATGTCGCTTGTTATGCTCATTGCAGGCATTAATGTCTTTGATAACACCTTGCCGTCTTTGGTCTTAATATTGTCATTACCGATATAGCCATATAGCATTATTCCCGCTCTTACCATATCCATATGATATTTTTTATCACAAAATATTGCCGCCGAATTTGCTGAATGCTTTTTTATATTTATAATATCTGTAATATCGCAAAAAGTTCTATATTGTTCTTGCAAATAGTCAGAATCAGAATCTGAAGTAGAATAATGAGTATATATACCTTGGCTTTTTATATTTTGGGTCAACGCAATAGAGTCCAATATTTCAATTAGTTCTTTTTTGTTTTGAATCCCAAGTCGGTGCATACCGCTGTCAATTTTGAGATGCACTCTTATACGGCCGTCATAGTTTTTTGCAGCCTTTATCAGAAATTTTAATTCATCTTTTGAATGTATAGAAATAATTATGTTTCTGCTGATTAATTCGTTTAGGTTTGATTGGTTGTCATAACCCCCCAAAATCAAAATATCATTACTTATACCCGCATCTCTTAATTCAAACGCTTCACAAGGTCTTGCAACACCAAAGCAATCCGCTTGTGTTAATGCTTTTGCTACCTGCACAAGTCCATGTCCGTATGCATCAGCCTTAATCACAGCACAAATTTTGGAATCTGTATTTGTTTTTAAAATCTCGAAATTATGTTGAATAGATTTTAGATTAATTACAGCTTTTATCAAAAAAATCACCCTTAATATTTTCATTAATGTTATATATGAAAAATCAAGGAAAAAATGATAGAATCAATAAAAATAATTATAATATAAATCCGCCATCTACGCTCAAAACTTGACCTGTAATAAAGTCAGCGTCATTTGAAGCCAAAAAATAAATGCTTTTTGCCACATCTTCAGGCGTACCCAATCTATTTAGCGGTGTCTTGTCTTCAAGAGCTTTTATTTCATCTGCAGAATATTCTTTAAGCATATCAGTCTTGATTACACCTGGACAAATACAATTAACAGTAATGTTAGAAGGAGCAAGCTCTTTTGCGAGAGATTTTGTAAGCCCGATAACTGCGGCTTTTGATGCTGAATAATGTACTTCACAAGATGCACCGCTAATACCCCACATTGAAGAAACATTAATAACCTTACCGCTTTTTTGGGATATCAGATATGGCAAAGCAGAGTGCAAAACAAAATATATTCCCTTAACATTGACATCAAACATATTATCCCAATCATTTTCAGTTATATCGGTAAACAACTTAGTTTGGGCTATACCTGCATTATTTACTATTATATCAAGACTCCCAAAATGATTAACTGTTTGCAAAACCAAATCTTTTGCCTGTTCTTTCTTTGACACATCTGCCTTAAAAGCAGCACATGAATGACCATTTTTTACCATAAATTTCATCAATTCCTGTGCATCGTTATGAGAGTTGTTATAATTGACAGAAACATTATAGCCATATTTAGCAAACAAAATTGCAGCTGCCCTGCCTATTCCTCTTGATGCGCCTGTAATAAGAACAGTTTTTTTCAAAATCTACTCCAATAAAAATATTTAATGAATGTCGTGATCTTTTAATCTTAATCTAGCAAAATGCCTTGCAAGCTGAGCTTTTGCCAATTTGTATTCTTTTAAGGATTGCTCTTTTTTCATCAAAACAGTCATATTGTCTATTTCGGATTTTATTTTATCAACATTGATTTCATACGGCCATTCTGCTGATTGCGCCATAATAACCACTTTTTTGGGACGCACTTCAATAAAACCCTCTCCATTGCTGGCTTCCATCCATCTGTTGTTTTGACGAATTTTTAATAAGCCCGCTTTTAATGCTGTTACCATAGGCAATGCGTTGTATAATACACCCATTTCACCTGATGTTGTATTAAAAGTCAGTGACTCAACATAACCTTCAAAAAACATCCTTTCGGGTGTAACTATTTCCAAATAAAACTCATTAATACCTTTTTCCATAACAGTCCTTTTCTGGGTTTTTGTTTAGTGCATTTCATTGGACTTTTGCTTAACTTCGTCCAAATCCCCTGCCATATAAAAAGCATTTTCATTAAGTCCGTCAACTTCACCGTTTAATATTGCCTTAAAGCTTTCTACTGTGGTCTTTTGGTTAATATACCGACCTTCCATACCTGTAAAGGTAGAAGCTACAAACAAAGGCTGAGAAAAGAATTTTTGCATCTTTCTTGCCCTGTAAACGGTGTTTTTATCTTCATCGGATAATTCATCCATACCCAAAATTGCAATAATATCTTGAAGTTCTTTATATCTTTGCAAGGCTTCAGTAACTTTTCTTGCTACGTTATAATGTTCTTCTCCAACAATGCCCGGCTCCAAAAGTCTGCTTAAAGATTCCAACGGTGCTACAGCAGGATAAATTCCTTGTTCAACCACCTTTCTTGATAAAACAGTGGTAGCATCCAAGTGAGCAAATATAGCCGCAGGTGCAGGGTCGGTAAGGTCGTCAGCAGGCACATAAATAGCCTGAATACTCGTAATTGAGCCTTTTTTTGTAGAAGTTATGCGTTCCTGCAAACGCCCCATTTCATTAGCTAATGTCGGCTGATATCCTACTGCACTAGGCATTCTGCCTAACAAAGCAGATACTTCACTTCCTGCCTGAACAAATCTATAAATATTATCAATAAACAACAAAACATCTTGATGCATAACATCACGAAAATATTCTGCTAATGTTAGTCCGCTTAGCGCAACTCTCATACGAGATCCGGGCGGTTCATTCATTTGACCAAACACCAAAGCAGTCTTATCCAAAACTCCAGATTCTGTCATTTCTTGAATCATTTCATAGCCTTCACGGCTTCTTTCGCCTACACCTGTAAATATAGAATAACCGCCATGTTCTTGTGCAATGTTTCGGATAAGTTCCAAAATCAACACAGTCTTTCCTACACCAGCACCGCCAAATAATCCGATTTTACCGCCTTTTGCATAAGGAGCAATAAGGTCGATAACCTTGATACCAGTTTCAAGAATCTGTATATTATTGGATTGATCATAAAACTCAGGTGCAGGTCTATGTATGCTCCACTGCTCTTTGGTTTTAATTTCACCCTTTTGGTCAATAGGCTCACCAAGAACATTCATTACTCTGCCCAAAACTTCTACGCCTACAGGAACTTTTATCGTTTCACCTGAAGTTATAACTCTCATGCCTCTAGATAGTCCTTCTGTTGCCTTTAAGGCAATACAACGGGCTATTCCTTTTTTAACATGGGCTAATACTTCCAAAGGAACTATAATATCATCTTCAAATATAACCAATTTTTCATTAATCTTTGGCACATAAATGCCGTCAAATTTTACATCTATTACAGGTCCGATTATCTGTAAGACATAACCGTTTTTGACTTCGTTGTTCATATAAAATCCTTTATTTTTATGCTTTTTGCATGCCAGCAATAATTATTTCACTTAGTTCATTAGTAATTGATTCTTGCCTTGCCCTATTATAGTCAAGATTAAGCTCATCCAACATCTTGCTTGCGTTTCTTGTTGCGTTGCTCATAGCAAGCATACGGCTAGAGTGTTCACTTGCTACAGATTGAACTATTGTACCGTAAACTACTCCTGAAAGATATTGAGGTACAAGTTCTTCCAAAACCTCATCAGGATTTGGATCATATAAAAGCTCTTTAAAATAATACTCGTCTTTTTCCTCATCTTGTTTTATATCTTTTATGACCTCTTCAACAGATAAAGGTAACAGCTTAATTATCGCAGGACGCATTGAAGTTGAATTCACCATTTCTGTATAAACCACATAGACTCTGTCTGCGAGGTTTTGCTTATATAAGTCAATTATACTCTCAACTATATTGGCAGCATCAAAAAATGTCGGGCTTTGAGTAAGATGAGTAAATTCAATATCAACCATTATGTTCCTTTTTTGAAAAAACTCCCTTGCCACCTGTCCTACAG
>ENA-UOOK01005670-UOOK01005670.1-fermentation-metagenome-genome-assembly--contig:-NODE-5670-length-12438-cov-3.230639_pt1 | contig 12438 bp, 14 predicted proteins | sample MGYA00245777_ERZ724023 | MGnify/ENA primary metagenome ERZ724023 (study PRJEB28704, sample SAMN03018312) | fermentation metagenome | biome: anthropogenic terrestrial biome; feature: soil; material... | reverse complement strand
GTAAAATTGAGCGGATGATGGGGTCGAGTGGTACACCAACAACGGGGACATTCCTTACTCCGGTTCGCGGAGCGGACCTGAGAGGAAGGTGTGTCCCCGGCTGGAATAGCGAGAAACAAACCTTCCTAATAGTTATAAATTGGGCGGTCCCTTTTTGTATTAACTTTTCAAGTTGGATTGATTGGAATCTCTATTGGGTCGGTATAAAACCAATCTTTCCGTGAATCCGCGGTTCAGAGGGTGCTCAACGTTATCCAGGTTTGGATAAACCGCATAGGCCTTAAGGGTTTGCTCCAATTGGGTTCTGACCACACTGGCAAGCAAATCTGTATTCTCTTCATAGATTCTTTCCTCCAGGCCTCGCTTAAGTAAATACCTGATCGTATCAGATATGGTTTCCCCTCTTTTTTTCGCTATAATTTCAATTTGTTCGAATACTTCGGGCAGGAATTTTACTGTTACAGACCTGAGTTTTGTCATAAAAGCCCCTTCTTCCTGTTTGTCCTACCGTACGTTTCTTTATAAAGCCAGCGGTTCAGATTTACTATTAAAACAGCCTCTAATTCATTTTAATCCATAAGAGTTACTTATTGCTATACATAACTGATGGACCTTCCAGAATATCCCATCCGGCCTCTTTCAATACATCCTGGCACCTCTTGACCGTCCATCCCCTTACCGTATTTTCCTCAACGTCTCTGGGGTTCGAGCCTACCTCAGCCCACAGTAAATTGGCTCCGGCCATGGCACCGATGTGATTGGGCTCATGGGTGCAGTTGCCCACCATTTCATAACCGGTCGCCAGTCTTACCGCCGCCAGAATATGTCCCATCTGTCCATAGTTCAGCATACCATGAGCAGCCAAGGGAGAGGCCGGAATGGTAATGCGGCGCCCCGCTCCACTGTAGACCGCCTTCATGTCCCTGGTGTATATCGTTTTTTCCACCATTTCATCCAGGCTATGCTCCGGTCCCACCGGTTCCAAACAGGTCCCCACCAGAAGTCCGGCCTTTTGCGCGGCCTGTATGGTCCTCCATCTCAGTTTAGGATCAATTGCGGTAACGGTGCCTTCGCCCAGACGGATAGCATGATAAATGCCTGTAAATCCGGCATATTTCAGTTCTTTCGCAGCTTCTTCACCGAAATCTCCAACATTGGCGATGAGCGGAATATCTGTTTTCAAGGCTGTTTTTATAGCCCTTGCTACATTCAAATAGTCATTAAAGTTATAGTTGGCGGTTATCATTACGTCAATGGCGTTTGCTCCATCAGCTTCAAATTTTAAACAGTTTTCTATAATTTCATCTAACGGATTCTGTTTGGACTCTGTGAATATTTTATTTATTTCGGCAAAGGAACAAAACTGGCAATTTCTCGGACATGGTCCTACATTAATTCCCATCTGCGCATGTACTTCCGCTTTCCCATTCGAAGCTGTTTCACTGATTTTATGCGAAGCATACTGTATCATATAGGATTCTTCTGATAAATAATTGACGGCGAATAGTTCTCTTAATTCCTGGGCATCGATTACGCCGCCGTCTATTGCTTTGTTAATAATTTGAGCAATATTTTTGTTCATTGTTTAGCCTCCCAATCCAAATTAAAAATTTATATACTTATGCATAGATTTTATTTTTAGTCGGCCCTGCTACTGAGCGGCATATTTCTATGGCTTTGCCGTTAACGATCTCTATGGTTTTATCAGCTTTTTCAGCCAAACTCGGGTCATGCGTTACTAAAATCAAAGCACATCCCTTTTGCGGCAGGCTGTACAAAAAATCACCTATTTGCGCAGCTCTGACCGGATCAAGGTCATTGGTCGGTTCATCCGCAAAAACTATGGCCGGATCAAGTAAAATGGCTCTGGCTATGGCGACTCTTCGTTTCTGTCCAATACTTAACTGGTAAGGATAATAGTTCATGCGGTTCTGAAGGCCTAATTCAGTCAATATTTTGATAGCTTTACTTTCCAGGTTGGGTTTACGCCCCAGGTATGCCGGTACTAAAACATTATCGAGCACCGTAAGAGACCCTATCAACTGGGTGCTTTGAAAAATAAAGCCAAAGGAATGATTACGTATTTCCGACCTTTTATCATCAGATAAATTGGACACTGTCTGCTGCTTAAGATATATATCCCCGCCGGTTGGTTCCAGCAACAATCCCAGTATAGATAATAGAGTAGACTTCCCGCTGCCTGAAGGGCCGGTAATAGCCAGCGATTCTGCCTGCTTGATGACTAGTGATATTTGATCCAGTATTACCTCTTCACCATATTGTTTGCTTATGTTCTGAGTCTCCAAAAGCATCCGCTTTCCTCCTTTCTAATCAATATCACCCAGGGCCATTGCTGCGGAAGGTTCAATTTTGCCGCTTTGCCGGGCCGGGAACCAGGCCGAAATGAAACCAATGAGCTCAAATAGTGTGGTAATCCCAATAATTCCGAACAAAACAGCCGGCCATGCTGCTGGGATAAAAGGAAAGGCTTTTTGCGACTCCAGTAAAAGCAAAATTAGGTAATAGAAGATACTGCCCAGTATGGATCCCAGAATGATACCCCCCGAAGTCAGACATAAAGCTTCCCCAATCACCAAAATTTTTAAATCCCGCCGGGTAGCCCCCATAGCGCGGTAAAGGCCCCACTCACCTTTGCGGTCCCAGGCCAGAGAATAGAAGCGGGCAAACAATTGAAAGATCGAGGCCAGCGCCGCCAGCAGTCCGGCACCTAACATGATATAGAACACCGTATCCAGCTGGTCTTTGATCCCCTGTAAGATATCCGAGGATTTAATCACTGCCAGATCACCCAAATCGGTAATAGCATTGGCAACTTCATCTTTTTTACCTGCCTCAACTTTTACCAGCAGGGCTGATATGATCTGGTCAGGATCTCCATAGCGCTGCCAGAAATGCTGTAATTCCGGTTTCCCCTGGGCCATTTTTCGCGCCAGATCAATATTCATAATTATGGAGTGGTCCAGGCTCGTTCCGGTGGGCTCGAAATTTGCTGCCACATGAACTTTCTTTCCCAAAATGTAGGTATTGCTGCCGATGAAACCCGATACATTTCTACCAGCCAGAACTTCGTTGTAGGCAAGTGATTTAGCGGGTAATTTTTTTAGCCATGACTGTACGGCCCAATCCGTAGCAGGATCAAATCCTATTAGCCGTGTGGCCGTCGCAGTACTGCAACAGGAAGCGTTCAAAGTCTGGGTAAAGAACTGTGCACTTACCTTTTCCACACCGGAAATGTGCGCTACTTCTTTTTCATAATTTTTATTCATATAGATACAGACCGGGGCACCGGTAAACAATAGCTCCGACGAATCCTGCAGATCCCGGGCATCATCGGGTATTACCAGCAGATCTGCCCCCATACGGTTTTCACTGGTGGATAGTCCCATCGTTATGCCGTGATAGAGTAGATAAAGGGCGAAAAGAATGCCCACACTGATTGCGACCGTGAACAGGGTAGCCACCGACTGTATCCATCTTTTGGTTAAACTATGGCGAATGATTTTAAACATTTTGGATCATCACTTTCTTAATTTCAGATTTAGCGGCAGTAAAAACCTGATATAGCCCCAGCAGCAAAAGCAAGATGGCAGTCCCTACGGTCCAGGCTTTAGTTATACTACAGGCCATACCGGCTTTCATGCAAATCCCGATTACCAGGCTTTGTGGAAGCGAGAGCGCCATAACCGCCAGAAGAATAAGAAAGACCGCTGACAGGCGGCGTGCTTCCACTCCCTTTAGGAAAAATTGTCCCGCTGCCACCAGCAGTGCTGCCGCCGAAACCAATATCTCGGCCTGAAAGGTCCAATGGCACTTCATGGGTACGGCTCCGCCCATAGCGGTTTCCACCATCCCGTCACAAGGCGGGAAAATATGGGGTATTAAAAGCATAGTCAACGCAATAAGCGTTGCCACTCCCGCAGTAATAGGCCAGGTTTTATTTTTTACCATTACAAACCTCTCCTTCTTTTGAGCTTAACAGCATCCCGGCATAATCCACCTTATCGGATACTGTCAGATATAAATAAATGTTGGGTGCTGCGGACATGGGCAGTTAGTTTAGTGATTATTTCTATTTCTGGTCTCCCAGCCAGACTAACATGTTCTTGGCCAAAGCTTGTTTATCGGCACCTTTTTCGAGGGCTCCGGCCCGGTCAATCTGGTTCCAAATTTCAAGAATACTGGTATAAGCGAGATCCTTGTCGCCGGATATCCATTTATAGTCGTCTATCAATTTCCCATTGAGCTCAACTGTGCCGGCTACATAGCCTTTATCGATCATTAATTTGGCAGCTTCCTGAGGATGTTCTTCCAGGTATGCACCCGCCATTGAGAATGCTTCAACCAATTTTTTGACATTATCAGGGTTTTTCTTAAGATAAGTTCCGTTTACACCCAGGAAACAACAGTAATATTCGGCCAGCCCTTCATCAAAGGTGTTGGAATAAAATTTTACGGCACCATTCTGTACCGCTATCTCGGCAAAAGGGTCATAAGCGGCAAAGGCATCTACCTCTCCTCTGTTCATGGCTGTTTCCATTTGCGGCAAAGGATAGCTAACCCAATTCACTTTCTGCGGGTCTTTACCAAGTTTAACCATCTGGGAAGAAATTTGAATCTGAGCGATACTGCCTACAGCTGCAGCAACCTTCTTGCCTTCCAGATCAGCTACGGTCTTGATGCCACTGTCCGGTCTGGCAGCACCCTGAATGCACCCGATATGTACACCGTCGACCAGTTTCAGGTCAAGTCCCTGTTCAATCGGTTTAAACTGGTCAGGTGTCGCCTCATAGGCATCCAATTCATGATTCGCCATCAGCGGAGCAACATCAGTGGTGATCTTCAAGAGCTGCGCATCCAGGCCAACCTTTTTAAAATAGCCAAGTTCATGAGCGATAAATATTGGGGCTTCACAGGTCCCACCCCAATATCCAACAATAATTTTGTTGCTCTTGGCATCGGCAGACTGGCCGTTCTTATCTTTACTGTCGGAAGCGCCACAGCCGGTTAAACCCAAAGATAAAATAGCCATAATCAACAACAAAACGGTAGTTTTCTTTTTCAATATAATTCACTCCTAGCATGATCTAATTTTGTTTACTCTGATACGTCGTGAGTTTTGCATAATCTCCGGGACCCCATTTGTCATTCTGATCTTTAATGAAGAATTTTAAGATCCTTCGGCTTTGCCTCAGGATGACACTCCTAAAATAACTTAATTTTAAATGAATTATGTACAACCCTCAAATAAATGCGCAAACCGGATAACAGTCTGTGCTCTTTTAGAAAATGTTATTGGCAATAATAAATACCTGTGCTATCATGAAATTGACACTAGGTAAACTATATTAGTATTATTAGTTTACTTACAGGGGTTATGAAGGAGTGCTTGGGTATGAATCGAAAAAAGGCAATCGGTATCGTTATGGCGCTTGTACTGCTGGGAACAGCATCATATTATTACCTCCATTATTATCAGGATAATGATAAACTACTGCAGGCCAGCGGCACTATTGAGGCTACAACGGTGGAAATATGTGCCCGTTTAAATGGAACTTTGCAAAACCTGTCGGTAAATGAGGGCATGAAGATAGAAAAAGGCCAGTTGCTGGCGGAATTGTCCCGCAGTGACCTGGTAACCCAGCGGGAAAGAGACGCCCTCGGGGTACAGGTAGCCCAGGCCCGCTATAACGACCTGGTGTCAGGATTTCGAGCCGAAGAAATTAAGGAAGCCACTTCTAATCTTGGTCTGGCTCAGGCCAATTTGGAACAGGCGCTGGTTGACCTGAAGCGGGCAGAACAATTATTTAATGCCGGAGCCCTTTCCCAGGAAAAGCTGGATGCAGCACAATTAAACAAGACCACCCGGGAAAAGCAGGTAGAGGTTGCCCAATCCCGCCTGCAGCTACTGGAATCAGGTAATCGTCCTGAGATGGTTTCCGGCGCAGCAGCGGAGTTGGAGCGCAGCAAGGCCATTTTGAAAACTACCGAGGCTATGCTGGACGATCTTAAGATAATCTCTCCCCTTAATGGTACTATCAGCAGTAAAAACTATGAGAACGGCGAATATGTCCCTGCCGGAGCCTCACTACTCAGTGTAGTTGACTTGAACCATCTCTGGATTAAGGTTTATATTCCTACCGATGACCTGCCCCGGGTTAGGCTTAACCAAACCGTGAAGGTCAGGGTAAGCGGCAGCTCTCAGGTTTTTGCCGGTAAAGTCACTTATATTGCCTCCCGGGGAGAATTTACCCCTAAAACTATCCAGACCAAAAAAGAACGGGCTAACGTTGTTTTCGCGGTTAAAGTCACAGTAAAAAACCAGAACGGTATACTTAAACCGGGTATGCCTGCTGATGTTATCTTTACCGGGAGTTGATTATGGTGATTGAGGTTATCGATATTACAAAATATTTTGCCGACAAGGCAGCTCTGGATAAGGTAAGCCTCTCGGTTAAGCGGCAGAGCATATTCGGATTGATTGGCCCTGACGGTGCCGGTAAGACTACCTTGTTCCGGGTAATCTGTGGCCTTCTTATAGCTGATAGTGGAAAGGTGTTACTGGATGGAGGAGCAGCCCATAGATTAACTAGCGGAGAACTAGGCTACATGCCCCAGCGTTTTAGCCTCTATGGCGACCTTACGGTCATGGAGAATATTAATTTTTTTGGTTCTTTGTACGGACTAAGCCGTAACCTTATTATAGAAAGAGCCCATGAAATCCTGGACATAACCGGACTTGGCCCTTTTAAGAAGAGGCTTGCTCACCAGCTTTCCGGAGGTATGAAACAAAAGCTGTCTTTAAGCTGTGCCCTACTTACCCGCCCGGCAATTCTAATCCTGGACGAGCCCACTTATGGGGTGGACCCGGATTCCCGTAAGGAATTCTGGAAGATCCTTTACCAGCTTAACCATGAAGGTATGACGGTACTAGTCTCTACTCCTTATATGGATGAAGCTGAGCTCTGCCACCAACTGGCTTTTATCAACCAGGGGCAGTTACTGATCGTAGATACTCCCGGTCGGTTAAAAGAAAAATTATTACACCAGGTGTTAGAGGTTAGAACCGGAGTTAAAGACCCTTATCTTTTTGATAACATTTCCGGAGTACTTTACAGTTCATTTTACGGTTATAAGCACCGCCTTATTGTAGAGGATATAGAATCTACTAAAAGCTCGATAACTCAACTGGTTAGACCACAGGATGGTAAGAGCTTCTCGCTGGAGGAGGTCGAACCTTCCATGGAAGACCTTTTTGTTTATCTAACCGAATTAGCGTTTACCAGGCAAGGAGGTCAAGCATGACTTATACCGTAAATACTTCTGATCTCAGTCGAAAATTTGGTAGCTTTATTGCCGTCGATAAGATCAACCTTAAGATTAGTAGTGGAGAAGTATGTGGTTTTTTAGGCCCCAATGGAGCAGGAAAATCAACTGCCATACGTATGCTCTGCGGGATTCTTAAACCCAGCTCGGGCAAAGCAGAAGTGCTGGGCTTTGATGTGGAACAGGACAGTGAAAAAATAAAGCCTTTAATTGGGTATATGTCCCAGAAGTTCAGCCTCTATAATGACTTAAGTGTAAGAGAAAACCTGGACTTCTATGCCGGTATCTATAGTATCCCGGTTCGGGAGAGGAAAAGGCGCATTGAGAAAATGATTTTACTGGCAGGTATAAAGGGTGAGGAAAATGCTCTGGTAGCCTCCTTAAGCCCGGGAATTAAACAGCGCCTGGCCCTGGGTTGTGCCATAATGGCTCGTCCGGCTCTGGTTTTTCTGGATGAGCCTACCAGTGGGGTAAGCCCCACCGCCAGGCGACAGTTTTTTAACATTATTCAGGAACTGGCCGCAGGGGGAGCAACGGTTATTGTCTCCACTCATTTTATGGACGAGGCTGAGCGCTGTGATAAAATTGCCTTTTTCGATCAAGGTCGATTGCTGGCCCTGGATAGTCCTGACCAGCTCAAGAAAAGCCTGGCTGGTTGTTTAGTAAAGCTGGACCTACCTGAACCATTCAAGCAAATAAAGACTCTAGAATCTCTTTCCTTTGTAAAGGAATGTAGTTTCCATGGGCTTTCTCTGCACCTGCTGCTTAACGATAGCAACGATATAGCAGGGTTAGAAGATATTACTGGTTTTAAACCAATCAGGCTAACTCCCAATCTGGAAGATGTTTTTATTAACCTGCTGCGTCAACAGGATAAGGAGGAAAGGCGGGAGCTATAGTGAACAGAACTTTGTCCGTAATAAAAAAAGAATTTTTACAGATGAAAAGGGACCGCCTCACTCTGGCCTTGATTTTCATGATCCCACTGGTGCAATTACTGCTCTTTGGTTACGCTATTCAAACCGAGGTAAAACATATACCTACCGTAGTATTTGACCAATCCTTATCCTCTTCCAGCCGTGATATGCTGGAAGCCTTCAGTGCTTCCGGCTATTTTGACATTACCCATGGTGTTGATAGCTATGAAGACGTAAACCGCTACATTGATAGTGGTCAAGCCCAGGTGGGGATTATTTTCCCACCTGATTTTGCTCGCCAGTTGCATCGAGGAGCCCCGGCAGCAGTACAAGTAATTGTCGATGCCAGTGATAGCATGGTGGCTAACCAGGCTATTGCTATTGCTAACTCCATAGGCCTGCTCAAATCTCAGCAGGTACTGTTCCAGAAAACCCAGTTAACTTCGCCTCCTTATGACATACGGGTTCGACCCTGGTATAACCCGGATGGTATCACCGCTTACTACATGGTACCGGCCATCCTGGGAATAATCGTAACTATGACCATGGTTATAATCACTTCGGTAGCCATAGTACGGGAAAGAGAGCAGGGTACCCTGGAACAATTGATGGTCACCCCGGTTAAACCTCTGGAATTGATGATAGGTAAAATAGTACCCTATATTGTACTGGGCTACCTGCAGATAACCGTGGCTCTGCTGGTGGCGGTTCTGGTCTTCCAGGTTCCTATACGAGGCAGCCTGCTGCAGCTTTATCTTCTTACCCTGTTCTTTATAACTGCCTCCCTGGGTCTGGGCTTAATGATTTCCAATCTGGCTCAAACTCAGATGCAGGCTTTTCAGATGTCCTTTTTCGTGATGCTACCCAGTATTATGTTATCGGGATTTCTATTTCCCCGAGCCGCTATGCCTAAAATTATCTATTTTATCAGCTATTTAATTCCCCTCACTTATTACCTGGATATAATTCGAGGTATTGTGCTCAAGGGGATTGGATTTAATTATTTGCTGGGACAGGTAATATCATTGCTGGTGTTTTCCGTTGTGGTTCTTAGCATTAGTGTGCTGAAGTTTCGCAAAACGGTAAGTTAGTTGGAGGGATTAAAATGGATATCAGGGATCGTATATTAAAAGCTTGCCGCGACCTGGCAGTTAAGCAAGGATTACGGGGTTTTACTATGGATGAACTGGCTCAACGGGCTGGGGTAAGTAAGAGAACGGTTTACCGCTATTTTGACAGCAAAGAGAGTATAATCGAAGCCTCCCTGGATCAATTTATGTTAGGTGCAACAGCTCGGGTAGAGGATTTGCTATCCCGAAGTGAACACCCTTCCGTTTTTTTCAAAAGCCTACTTAATTATCTTTCCTCCCAAGGGCAGTTTATAATTAACCCATCTACCTTGGGCGACCTGCGCTTTTATTACCCCCAGCTCTGGGACAAAATAGATTCTTTTCGTATTAAACAAATACGTAAGGTATTGAACCACCTTATGACCCCCTATCCGACTCGCCTGCAAAATATTGATCCCCTTATATTAAGTACGGTAATTGTTGCCGCCATTCAGAACGTACTTAATCCTACCTTTATTCTCGAAAACAACCTCACCTTTGAAGAAACTGCTCAGCAATTAAGCCTTATACTTACCGCCTTGTTTCAATAAGTCCACTGACTGTCCCTGACAGATTGACTAAAAATATTTTCCATCCACTTATATTTAGCTGGCTAAGGTGCAAGCTATAGATAAAAAGGAGGGATTTATTTTGCGAATCAGTGACCCCAATAAACTGGTGGCAAGTGTAATGGAGATTAAAAGTGGGCCTATCATGAGTGAAGTCATAATGGACGTGGGTGACCAGGCAGTAACTGCAACCATAACTAGTGCTGCAGTTAACGATATGAAGTTGCAAAAAGGTGACCAGGTATTTGCCATGTTTAATTCAACCATGATTACCATAATTAAAGATACAAAAAATGAGCAGTCCAATGAAACCATGCCCTGGACTCCCCGGTGGATGGAAACCGTAATGGAGGAAAATTATATAAGATAAGGAGGTGATCGTTTTGGCACCATCAAACCGGCAGGAAAAGAGTTTGGAACAATCTCGGCAATCAGTACAGCAGGCTATTCTATCAGCTCAGCAAGCTCGTAGAGCAGTACAACAGGCTGAGGCCAGCCTAAATCCCCAGGAGATCCAGTTTGCCCAGCAAAAACTAGATAAAGCCATGCAACAGATACAAGAGGCCCGGCAGTATGCTGCTCCTAGTGTATCAGCTCAGCAACAGATGGATTTACAGCAGACGGCGGAACAGATGTTAATGAATTTCCAGCGCCAGGTTAACGGGTCTGAATCTTATCCGGGTCTGCAATAAAAATCAGGCAACAGGAGAACTGTTCTATATGCTTCGGTTCCCTGTTGCCTTAATTTAAATTTCATGCTGATCGCGAATTAAGTAGTATAAAATAGAAGTTTCAATATCCAGCCTTTCGTAGCTTTCAATTTAACCAAAATAATATTGGTTCTTTCCCTTTTTTTTGGCTGTATACATGGCCTTATCCGCACTTTTAATAAGGGTTTCCAAATCCCTGCCGTCTTTTGGATACATACTAATACCTATACTGGCGCCAACACGTAATTCATGTCCCTTAACCACAAAATTACGACTGAAGGCATCAATTATACGCTCAGCCACCATTGTAATTGTTTCATGTGAAACAGAAGATAATAATGCAATAAATTCATCTCCTCCCAGACGTGCCAGCAGGTCATTTTCCCGCATAACCCCTTTAATTCTTATCCCCACCTCTTTTAAAAGCAGATCACCGACATCATGCCCCAATTCATCATTTACCTGTTTAAAATGATCCAGGTCAATAAAAATTAACGCTAATTTCTGCTCTTGATGTATCTGCCCGGCTAAAGTAAGGGCAAAATAATTTTCAAACATAATCCGGTTAGGTAAACCCGTTAATTGGTCGTAAAATGCCATATGTTTTATTTTTTCTTCTCTGACTTTTTGTTTACTCATATCTATAATTAAGCCATCTAACCTTGTTATATTTCCAGCCTTATCCTGAAAGGGTAGGGCCAGATGCTGAACCCATCGTATACTGCCGTCAGTTAGTAGCAAGCAAATCTTTGTAAGCCTCAAATAGGCGTAGCGAATCATAGGGATGAACTAGTTTTTGCATTCTTTCCGGTTGTTTTATGAAAAAATCTGCCGGCAACCCAGTCAGCTCTTCTATGCCCTTGGACATAAATAACTGTCCTCTCTTAAGTTCGTAAGACCAGGTTAGTATGGCAAACCCTGCTTGGATATTATGCCACTGCTGCTGCTCCTTTTTAGTAGATCGGTGTGAAACCAGGATAAAACGATTAAGCACCAGCATTAGAATAATAAGAATTAAACCAGGAATTATAAACCATACTGGATGCATCCGTTCCACCGCATCTACCAGGCTACCTGAATGTAGTTGGAAGACAATAATACTAACCACGATTGCAGCTATAGATGCCGTCAGAATCAGAGCGGTTTGTCGGTAAATAACAGTAAGAAACATGACCAAGTAAAGTAATAGTAGATTAATAAGCGAAGGCTGCCAAAAAAGGCGCAGGGAGAAATATAGAATAAGAACCGTAACCAGAAGATAGCTCCCCCGGATTAAGAATATATCTCCCAATAGCAATAAGGTGGGCAGAAGCAGAATGGTAAGCATAATTATATACTGGAACAAAGTATAATGCTTACCCTGTACCAGGTCGAGCAAGCAGGTAATGATAGTAATAAACCACAACATTTTCAGCATTATAAGATTGTGCTGATCAGTTGGCCTGCCCATAATATCCTTTCTTTCCCCGAGGCAAAAATAAGATCAGCAAAAAACTATAGGCTTTTCAAAAATAACGGGGCATTTTTTTATTTCTCATTAACCCCACATAGCTATAGGACATACCCTGAAGGGCACAAGCAACCACGGATGAAAATTGAAGTTGGGTTTAAGGACTTGGGAGCCAGACGACACCTTTGCCGAGGTTGTAGGCCAGGAGGACGGCATCAAGGCTCTCAGGGCCGCCCTTTGCGGCCCCAATCCCCAGCATGTGATTCTCTACGGACCTCCGGGGATCGGCAAAACCACGGCGGCCCGGCTGGTCATGGAGGAGGCCCGGAGGAATCCTTT
>ENA-UOOK01005669-UOOK01005669.1-fermentation-metagenome-genome-assembly--contig:-NODE-5669-length-12438-cov-4.091173_pt1 | contig 12438 bp, 11 predicted proteins | sample MGYA00245777_ERZ724023 | MGnify/ENA primary metagenome ERZ724023 (study PRJEB28704, sample SAMN03018312) | fermentation metagenome | biome: anthropogenic terrestrial biome; feature: soil; material... | reverse complement strand
GGCATATCCCTCTGACAGAAAGTTTTTCAGATATTCCATGCCGAATTCCGTATGCGCCACTTCCGGATGAAACTGAAGGCCGTAAAGCCCTTTTTCCGGATTTTCCATGGCGGCGACGGGGCACGCCTTGCTTGTGGCGGTGACGGAAAAGCCCTCCGGCGCCTCGGAAACGTAATCCGTGTGGCTCATCCAGCAGATACTTTCTTCCTTCGTGCCCTGAAACAGCTCGGAGGAAAGGTCGAACCGCACCTTCGTTTTCCCGTATTCCCGCACCGGGGAGCTTTTGACCTTCCCCCCCAGGCCGAGAGCGATCAACTGAGCGCCGTAGCAGATGCCGAGGATCGGGATGCCGAGTTCAAAGATTCCGGCAGGGCATCCGGGCGCGCCTTTCTCATAGACGCTGTTCGGCCCGCCCGAAAAAATGATTCCCTTGTAGCCCGCGCCGCGGATCGTTTCCAGCGGGGTATGGTAGGGCCGGATCTCGCAGTACACATGGCAGTCGCGCACCCGGCGCGCGATCAGCTGGCTGTACTGCCCGCCAAAATCAAGAATTAAAACAGCCTCGTTCTTCATGATCGTAAAAGTCCCCTTATTCCACCGTCACGGATTTTGCAAGATTCCGGGGCTTGTCGATATCGCAGCCTTTCATGGCGGCGACGTAATAGGCGAAAAGCTGCAGCGGGATCACCGCGAGCGAAGGCAGCATGATATCGCAGGCCGAAGGAATGAAGAAAGTAAAATCCGTATCGTTTTTGAATTCCTGATTGTCCTGCGTCGTCAGGCACAGCACAACGGCGCCGCGCGCCTTTACCTCGGTGATGTTGTTGCGCATCTTGTCGAACAGCTCCCGGTGCGTCGCGACCGCCACCACCAGCGTGCCGTCCTCGATCAGCGAGATGGTTCCGTGCTTCAGTTCCCCGGCGGCATAGGCTTCGGAATGGATATAGGAAATCTCCTTCAGCTTCAGCGAGCCTTCGAGCGAAATCGCGTAGTCCAGGTTCCTCCCGATGAAGAAAATATCCTTCGCGTTGAAATATTTAGAGGCGAAATACTGAATCCCCTCTTTGTTCTTCAGCGTTTCCTCCGCTTTCCCGGGCAGCGCCTGCAGCTCTTTGAGGTAATCGTCGTATTCCTGCGGGGAGATGGTGCCGAGCAGGTCCGCCATATAGATGGCGAGCAGATAAATCACCGCAAGCTGCGTGCTGTACGCCTTGGTCGTCGCGACCGCGATCTCCGGCCCGGCCCACGTGTAGATCACGTCGTCCGAATCGTTCGCGATGGAGCTGCCCACCACGTTGACGATGGAAATCACGCGCGCGCCAAGCCGCTTGGCTTCCCGCAAAGCCGCGAGGGTGTCCGCCGTCTCGCCGGACTGGCTGATGATCAGCACCAGCACCTTGTCGTCGATGATCGGCTGGCGATAGCGGAATTCGGAAGCGACATCCACCTCCACGGGGATGCGGGTAAGCTTTTCAAGAACGTATTTCCCGATCATGCCCACATGGTAGGCCGAGCCGCACGCGACGATGACGATGCGGCGGTACTGCCGGAGCTGCTGCTCGGTCAGCGTGATCTTGTCGAGCACGATCCTGCCGTTCCTGATCCGGGGGGAGATCGTGTCGCGCAGCGCCTTGGGCTGCTCCATGATCTCCTTGAACATGAAGTGCTCGTACCCGCATTTTTCCGCGGCGGAAACGTCCCAGTCGATATGGACGGGCTCCTTCGGAACCAGTTCCTTATCGAGGTTGAACACCCGCACGCCCTGCCGGCTCAGCTCGACGATCTCGTTGTCCTTCAGGCGGTAAATATTGCGCGTCTTGCTCAGAATCGCCGGAATATCCGAAGCGATAAAGTTCTCGCCGTTCCCGAGGCCGACGATCAGCGGGCTGTCCTTGCGCACCGCGTAGATCCGTTCGGGATCGTCGGCGCAGATGATGCCGAGGGCGTAAGACCCCTCCACCTTGCGCAGCACGCGGATGATGGCGTCAAGAACATCGCCGCGGTAGTAATATTCCAGCATCTGGGCGATCACCTCGGTATCCGTTTCGGAAACGAAGGAGACCCCTTTTTTCAGCAAAGTCTCTTTGATCTCCAGATAATTCTCGATGATCCCGTTGTGGACGACCGCGAATTTTCCGGAATCGCTGACCTGCGGATGGGAATTGACATCGGATGGCTTTCCGTGGGTGGCCCAGCGCGTATGGCCGATTCCGACCGTGCCGGCGGGCTTTTTCCCGCCATCCAGCAGGCCGCTGAGCACCTTCAGCCTGCCCTTCGCCTTGACGACCTCCAGAGAACGGCCGTTATAGACCGCGACGCCCGCGGAGTCATATCCGCGGTATTCCAGCTTTTTTAAGCCATCCAGCAAAATCGGCGCAGCCTGCTCGTCGCCGATATAACCAACTATCCCACACATTACAATTTACCACCTTTCTCCCGACGGCTGTATCCGATCAAAAACAGGAATAAGCGCCAACACACAGCCTTTGGGAAATGTTGACGCTTTTGCCACGGTATTTCTTTTTTATTTTTTTATTACCGGTAAATGATATCTTCACGCTTCGGCCCGTTTGAGATGATCCTGACCGGCACGCCGATCTGCTCCTCCGCAAATTCGATATAGCGGCGCGCGTTCTCCGGCAGGTCCTCGTACCGGGTAATCCCACGGATATCGCACTGCCAGCCGGGCATCGTCTTCAGGATGGGCTTGCAGTGCCTCAGCTTTGCGGTGGGCGGGAAGGAATCGATCCTCTTTCCGTCCAGCTCGTACGCGACGCAGACCGGGATCTCTTTGAGGTACCCCAAAGCGTCGACGACCGTGAAGGCGACGCTCGTCGCGCCCTGCACCCGGCAGCCGTAGCGGGAGGCGACCAGATCCAGCCAGCCCATTCTGCGGGGCCGTCCGGTCGTGGCGCCGTATTCTCCGCCGTCTCCCCCGCGGTTTCTCAGCTCGTTTGCCTCTTCGCCGAAAATCTCACTGACAAAGGCGCCAGCCCCCACAGCGGAGGAATAAGCCTTTACCACGGTGATTACATCGGTAATGGCATGAGGCGGAACCACCGCGCCCACAGTGCCGTATCCGGCCAGCGGAGAAGAGGAGGTCACAAACGGATAAATACCGTTATCCGGATCTTTCAGAGCGCCAAGCTGACCCTCCAGGAGAATGCTCTTATTCTGCTTCACCGCATCGTGTAAATAATAGGTGGTATCGCAGACAAAAGGCTCCAGACGAGGTTTATAGGTCATAAGATAATGGTAAAGCCCGCTCGGGTCGAGAAGATCGGATTTATTGTACACGGCAGACAGCTGAACATTTTTTGTTCTGCAGGTCTTTTCAATCTTTTGCAATAGCTGGTCGTCAAAAATGTCACACACCTGAAAGCCGACTTTCAGATATTTATCAGAGTAAAAGGGCGCGATACCCGACTTGGTGGAGCCAAAGCTTTCCTTGCCCAGCCGCTCCTCCTCCAGCTTGTCAAACAGTACATGATAGGGCATGACAATCTGCGCCCGCTCAGATATTTTCAAGTTCGGAGTCGGCACGCCTTTTTCGGCCAGCATGTCCAGCTCTTTAAACAGACTGTCAAGGTTTAGGGCAACACCGGGCCCGATAACGTTGGTAATATTTTGGTGAAACGCCCCCGACGGCAGAATATGCAGCACAAATTTACCGTATTCGTTGATGATGGTGTGCCCTGCGTTGGCTCCGCCCTGAAACCGGATGACGATATCCGATTCGCCGCCCAGCAAATCCGTCATTTTGCCTTTCCCTTCGTCGCCCCAGTTTCCCCCGACGATCGCTCTAACCATAATGCTACCTCCCGGTATTCGTAAAAATATGGCCAATCAGGCCACTCTTATTATAAAAGAACCTTAGATATAATGAAAATACAGCAATATTATATGTTCCATAATTTCTGCTTATGTCCTTAGTAATTCCAACAGTGTTTCCGCGGCCCTCGAGCATTCCGCCTTTCTGTGAATCAGGCAGATATGCCGCGGCGGGACTTTCTTTTCCAGCGGCACCTCGTAAATCAGCTCCCGCTCCAGATCTTCAGCCGCAAAATCCCGTACCACGCAGCCGACCCCCAAATTCCGCTTCACAAACTGGACGATCAGGCGGCTGGTGGCAAGCTCAAACTCCGGGAAAATCGTCACGCCGTTTTCTTTAAAAAATTCATCCATATATTCCCTCGTACTGGTGTTCTTTTCAAGAAGAATCAGCGGGAGCGACGGCAAGGATATCAGAGGGCACGGCCGCAACAGAGTTTTATACAGCTCTTTCCCGCAGATGAACACGTCTTCGATGAGCTTTACGGGTACTACGGAAAATTCCTGCACATCCGAAACCGGCTCGCTGATTATGCCAAAGTCGATGACATCCTCCCGTAAAAGGCGGATGGTTTCCGGGGTCGGCCCGTTGGTGATGCTGATTTTAATTTTGGGGTACAAATGGTGAAAATTTTCCAGAAAAGGCAGCAGAAAATATTCCAGTGTCATGTCGCTGGCTCCGATATGGATTTCCCCGCTTTCCAGATTCATCTGGGATTGCAGCTTCTTTTCCCCTAAGCGTATCTGCTCCATCCCCTTGGCAATATGCTGATACAGTACCTGCCCTTCCGCGGTCAGGGTAACGCCCTTGGCTGTCCGCAGAAAGAGCCTGCACCCCAGAGCACTCTCCAGCTGCTTGATGCTCTGGCTCACCGCCGGCTGGGAGATGAAAAGCTGCTGGGCCGCCGCGGTGATATTCCGGTAAAACGCCGCATAATAAAATATCTTATACCAGTCATAGCTGATATTCATACTGACCACCTTTATAAGTTAAGATTATCCCTTAGCCATTTATTATCATGACAGATTTTCATAAATTTGTAAAGCAAAAAGGCGTAAAACCGGAGCAAACTTTCCGGTTTTACGCCTTTTTGCTTTTATCGCATCAGCTTAAGTTACTGGTATTGATTACGTCGTACTGTTCGCAGTATTCAACGGCGGCAGCCTCCTGCTTGTCTGCAATGATTTTTTCCACATAGCCCTGCAAAAAGGTCTCTCTGTTTTCGGAAATATAGGAAACCTCCATCGGCAGGCGCTTAATAATATGGTACCCGTAAGTAGTCTCCACCAGTCCGCTGGTTTCGCCCTCTTTTAAAGCAAACGCCGCCTGCTCAAACGGTTCCACCATCTCCCCGGTGGTAAAATAATATCCATCGGTATTATCCGTCATACCAGGATCCTCGCCATATTCGGCAACCAGCGCGTCAAAATCTTCGCCGCTCTGCACCCTGGAAAGCGCTTCCTCCGCCCGCGCTTTGGTCGCACTGGCCTCCTCGTCATCGCCAAACGCAACTAAAATATGAGAGGCGCGCACATAATGATCCTCCACAAAGGAAATCAGCTCCTCGTCGCTCAGAGCGTTTGCCCCCGTTTCAGAATATAAATCGGTAAAAAGCTTCTGATAAAGCTGATATTTTGCTATCACCGTATTCTTATAAAAGGTTTCGCTGGGGATGTAGTTTTGATTCAGCGCTGCAATATATTCCGCATCGGTATCAAAGGAAGCCTTGGTTTCCTCCAGGCTGTCGTCGATTGAGGAAAGCTCTTCGGCAGTAAGGGTCATGTTGTTTTCTTTTGCCAGCTCCATCGCGGCGTACAGATAGGTAAGCTGATCGAGGACCGTTTCCTTCAGCTCGTCTTCCCCTTCCGCATTGCTAAGCCAATAGCTGGAATCCCCATTATCGTATTGGCTTTTAATACTCATAAAATAATAGCGATATTCTTCCATCGGCACTTCACTGCCGTCAATTTTCAAAACGTAGGGTACCGCAATCTCTTCCCCATCGACTTTCAGATATTTCACTTCAGGGGTTTTACTACATCCGGCCAGCATTACGGCAACTAAGGATGCAGCCAGCAGTACGCTTAAGAATCTGGTTCTATTTTTCATAATGATCTCCTTTTATCCCTTTTAATCGGTACGGTTTATAATGCTTTTTCATTATAGCAGAAAAAAAGAAATTATACAGTTCTTTTTCTGGTTTTTAAGGAATTTTTAATTTTCTCCCTGTATAAAATAAAAAGTTTGATTTTTAACAATGATTATTTTATAATAGAAATCAGGAAAAAATATAGGAGGATGTGCAATATGTTAGTTTCTGCAAAGGATATGCTTACCAAGGCAAAGACAGGCAAATATGCCGTTGGCCAATTCAATATCAACAATCTGGAATGGACCAAAGCGATTCTGTTAACGGCGCAGGAAAATAATTCCCCTGTTATTCTGGGGGTTTCCGAGGGCGCCGGAAAATATATGTGCGGTTTTAAAACCGTAACCGATATGACCAAAGCGATGATCGGAGAGCTGAACATTACCGTTCCCGTTGCCCTGCATCTGGATCACGGCACCTATGACGGCTCTTACAAAGCCGTCAAAGCCGGCTTTTCTTCCATTATGTTCGACGGCTCCCATTATTCCATCGAGGAAAACGTGGCCAAAACAAAAGAGCTGGTTGCCGTATGCAGGGAAAAGGGCCTTTCTCTGGAAGCTGAGGTGGGTTCCATCGGCGGCGAGGAAGACGGCGTTATCGGAGCCGGCGAGGTTGCCGATCCCCAGGAATGCAAAATGATTGCAGATCTGGGCGTTACCATGCTGGCTGCCGGCATTGGCAATATTCACGGAAAGTATCCGGCAAACTGGAAAGGCTTAAACTTTGAAGTCCTTGCAAAAATCCAGGAGCTGACCGGGGTCATGCCTCTGGTTCTCCATGGCGGCACCGGCATTCCGGAGGAGATGATTAAAACCGCCATTTCTCTGGGCGTTTCCAAAATCAACGTAAACACCGAATGCCAGCTGACCTTTGCCGCTGCGACCCGCAAATATATCGAAGAAGGCAAGGATCTGACCGGCAAAGGATTTGATCCCCGCAAGCTTTTGCAGCCCGGCTTTGAAGCCATCAAAGCAACCGTAAAAGAAAAAATGGAGCTGTTTGGCTCTGTAAACAAGGCTTGATTGAGACACCAGTCTTTAAGGGCATGGGATACAGAAATTGTATCCCATGCCCTTTTATTTTCTTGCTTTTTGTTCCATCTTTTTATACGGAATTTTGCGGATAATTCTGATAACTAAAATAAATCCGCTTATACTATATAAAAGAAAATGGTAAGGAGCTGATTCGGTTGTTTTTAAAATATTTTATAAGAAAGCTTCAATATATTACAGGGTTCCGTAAGGCCGTCCGCACGCCGGAGGAAACACATAAAGAAGCACATTGGAAGCCGGAAGAAACCGAATCCGGTACAAGCGAAGAAAAAGAAAAAGAACCGATGAAAGCAGAACTTAAGGATAATCTCGGTCAGCTGCTGGATATGCTGGGAAACAGCAACGATGTTAAAAAACACGTTTTCCGATTCGGCCCCGACAATACCCTGTCAGGAGCTTTAGTTTTTATTGACGGCCTGGCCGACAGCAAAACCATCACCGACGCCATCCTGCGTCCTCTTATAACGACCAGAATGAAAGGCCTTGCCTCCCTGAAAGGAGAGAACCTTCTTGATGCCGTTTCGGAAAACGCCCTGTTCTCGGGCGACGTGGAAACTGTAGAATCTCTTTCGGAACTGGCTGCCGGCTGTCTCTCAGGGGATACCGCCCTGCTGCTGGAGGGCTGCCAGGCGGGTCTGATTATCAGCTCCAAAGGCTGGGAAAAGCGGGGCGTGTCAGAGCCTCAGTCTGAGGCGGTCGTCCGCGGTCCTCGGGAAGGCTTCACTGAAAATCTCCGCACCAACACCTCCATGATCCGCCGCAAAATCCATCACGGAAAACTGATAGCCGAGCAGCTCACCGTAGGACGCAAGACGCGGACCGGCATCTGCCTGATGTACCTCGATGGCGTTGCCAACCCCGATGTCGTAAAAAAAGTCAAATATCGCATTGAAAATCTGGAAGTGGACTCCATTCTGGAATCCGGCTATATCGAAGAATATATTGAGGATGCCCCTTTTTCTCCTTTTTCCACTATTGGATACAGCGAAAAACCCGATGTCGTGGCCTCCCGTATTCTTGAAGGGCGGGTCGCCATCGTCGTTGACGGTACTCCTTTTGTGCTCACCGCTCCCATGCTGTTTATAGAAAGCTTTCAGTCTACCGAAGATTATTACGTGCGGCCTCTCTATGCAAGCCTGGTACGCATTTTACGTTTTATCGCTTTTTTCATTGCCGTTTTCGGTCCCGCCGTTTATATCGCTCTCACTGTTTTTCATCAGGAGATGATTCCCACCACCCTGCTGTTTACCATCGCCAACGCCCGCGAAGGCACCCCTTTTCCCGTTTTTATCGAAACCGCTATTATGGTCATTACCTTTGAAATCCTCAGAGAAGCCGGTGTCCGGCTGCCCCGTCCGGTAGGACAGGCCATCAGCATCGTGGGCGCTCTGGTTATGGGCGATGCCGCCGTATCCGCCGGGCTGGTAGGCGCTCCGGTCGTAATTGCGGTATCCCTCACCGCCGTATCCGGATTTTTAGTCCCCAACCAGTATGACGCAGCCTCCATGCTTCGGATCATCATGATGATTTTAGCAGCCCTGATCGGCGGCTATGGCATCTCCATGGGATTCTTGGGGCTGCTGATCCACCTCGCTTCCCTGACCTCCTTCGGTGTTCCCTATTTTCAGGGCCTTTCCTTTTCAAGAAATCTGGAGGATGCTGTTGTCCGTATGCCTTTGTGGACCATGGTAAAGCGGCCAAAAGGAATCGCTTACCACGATATTACCCGCCGGCGCTTTTTCATTCCTCCCTTGCGGCCTCACCAAGATGAGGACGGCCAAAAGGAAAATTGAGAGGAGAATCCGGATGAAACTGGTACGTATTTTTTCTGCTGCGGTTCTAGCCGCGTTTATGCTGCTTATCTGCGGCTGCTGGGATGACTATGAGTTAAATGCACTATTCATCGTCACCGGTATTGCTTTGGATTCCTCTCAAAATCCCAGCCAAATGGATATTTCCGTACAGATTGCTAAACCCCACCCTTCCAGCGAAGGAAAATCAGACTCGGAGAATGAGCCGGTGATCCTCATGAACACAACCGCTCCCACCATGTCAGATGCCCTGTCTGTTTTCAACCGGAACAGCAACCGTACACTGATGCTTCAGCATAATCAGGTTTTGCTGTTAGGCAAGTCCCTTGCAGAAGATAATATTATTAAACATCTCGATTTGTTTATGAGAGATCAGGAAACCCGGATGGAGGTGCTGGTCATGGTGGTAGATGGACGTGCGGAAGATATCATAAACGCCCAGCTGGAACAGGACAGTATTTCCGGCATGTTTCTGGCCCGCTTAATTACGGACTTGACTACAGCATCCTCCCACTATCAGATACGAATGATTGACTTTGTATCCAGGCTTCTGGATGAATCAGTCGCACCGATAGCCCCCATCGTTTCTTTGAAGGAGAATAACGGCAAGCAGGAGATTGTCATGAATGGAATGGCGGTTTTCGATAATGAAAGAATGATCGGGCAACTGACCAACGATGAAGTAACGGGCTATATCTGGGCTATGGGCGATGTAAGCAGAGGGGAAGTCAGCTTTTCCACCGAATGGGGAACAGCGGTTTTAAATATATCCTCCCTAACCGCCAAAAGAGAGATTTCGTTTGACAACGAAAAAGTTCAGGTTAATCTTTCAATAAAGGCTCAGCTGCACATCGGTCAAATAAGCGGATTTAAGTATATCTCCATGGAAGAGCTGATGGCCCATCTGCAAACGAGCGCAGAACAGGCCATTCGGGACAAAATAATGAACAGCTTTGAGATATCCAAAACCCTGAATGCCGATATTTTCGGCTTCGGCAGATCCATCTACCGCACCTATCCTTCTGAATGGAAAAAAATCAGAGAGGAATGGGAAACAGTTTATCAGAATTTGGAATTAGACGTAAACGTGGATGCGCATATCGCAACCACAGGACAAATCACAGATTCACTGGAAATGGAGGAAGGAAAAAGTGCAGATTGACAAAAGGAAAATACCAGGAAGTGTCATGCTGTTTTCCGTCGTTTGCTTTATTCAGGCTTCCTCGCTGCTTACCGCTTTTTTGGCCGGCGTAACTTTTCAGGATTCCTGGTTTGCCATCCTGATAGGTACTATCGCAGGGCTGCCTATGATATGGATTTATAACATGCTGATCTCCCGCTTTCCCGGAAAAAACCTTCTGGAAATTCTCAGCGAGGTTTTCGGAAAGGTTTTAGGTAAAATATTCGGCGTAATGTATATATGGTTTTTCCTCACCCTGACCAGCCTGAACACAATCGATATGGGCAATTTTGTAAAATTAACCATTATGGAAGAAACTCCGCGCCTTATATTGATGGTATTGTGCATTGTTGTAGGGGCATGGGCCATCCGGTACGGCATCGGGGTTGTTTCGCGGTACAGTTTTTTATTCTCTATGATCTCCTTCATTATCCTGGTAATCGGCATTTTTCTTGTCTGGAATCAGATGGATTTCAAAAATTTTCTGCCCATGTTTACGCTGCCTGTAAAAGAATATATACAGGGCACCAACATTATTTTAACCATTCCTTTCGGTGAACTGGTCGTTTTTTTAATGATTATCCCCAATGTGAATATTCCTCCCCAAAAAATTTCAAAAATGTTTTTTATCGGCTATCTGCTGGGCGGCATCCATATTTTGGTGGTTATGGCCCGGGATATTGCCGTACTGGGAAATACGATAGCCATGTTTTCGCTTCCCTCTCTGGTTACGCTTCGTCTGGTACATCTGGGCGAGGCTCTAAGCCGCATGGAAATCCTGTTTGCGGTTGTCTTGATCATGCTGATGTTTTTTAAAATTACATTTTTGTACTACGTCACAGTCATTACCATCGCGCAGTTTTTCAATCTGAAGGAATATAAACCCCTCATTCTTTCCATTGGGGCGCTGATCCTTTCTTACGGCTTGACCTTATATGTTTCTCCTGTCAAGCACACTTTGTCCGGTCAGGAAATCACGCCCATTTTCTGGATATTGTTTGAATTTCTGTTGCCGCTTGTCACGTTAGTCACAGCAGCCATTCGGAAGCGGCCCAAGACAGGGAAGGTGTAGCGATGCCGTTGCTTATAATGGGATTTGTACTGATTGCCCTGATAGATTTTATCCCCGTCATAAGAAAAAAAGACTGGGGCTTAGCCGCCGTTTTTCTGCTGATATTTGTTTCGGCTCTCGTTTTTTCCGTATTGGAGATCAACAATATCAAAATCCCCAGCATCATGGAGGCCGCCGGAAACCTCATGAAAAGCATCGGCCTGAGCTACTGAAATTTGCTTAATTTAAAACCCGGATTTTTATTGCGCGTTTCTTCCTTTTTTTACAGGAACCGACTTTATCTTTCTTTCATATACTGTAATAGTCCTAATAAGGAGGTGTTTTTGTATATGAAATATGATTGTTTTCCTGAATCCTGTAAATCCAGCAGTTCTCCTGCGTGCCTTAATATAACCATTAACTGCTGCTGCAATTCCAAGCCCGAGCCAAAACCCCCGAAGCCATGTCCCCCGAAGCCGCGGCCTAAGCCCACTCCCAAAGTGATCATCAACTGCGGCGGATGCAAAGACAAATCGCCAAGGCCCCCCAGAGATGGCGGCAAAGACGATTGCGGATGCTATGATCCATATGGAAACAGAGACTTCGACGGAGAATACGACAAAGAGTACTATGACGAGTACTACGAAGAGTACGACCGCGAATAAACAAAGCTTACCAGACAGCATTAAAAAGGGGCCTTCGGCCCCTTTACATAGATTGCCTGATCATCACACAGAGCAGACAAAAGCCCTGCGGAATTGCACGTACACAGCAACCGGGAATGCTACACAATTCCCATCAGCTGTTCCCTGTCGGCTTTTCCGTTGCCTGTCATGGGGATGGAGTCGGTAAAAACAAATTTTTTGGGAATCATATACAGGGGCAACAGCTTCATAAGCTCTTTCCTGACTGCCTGCGCTTCTTTCAGGCTGTTATTCACTGCATAATCGGTCACAACAAAAGCGGTCAGGCTGTCTGCCGCACCATTTTTCATGTGGGGGACAACCACTGCGTTTTTGACACCCGGCAGCCTAATCAGATTGTTTTCTATGTCTTCCACTTCGATACGGTAGCCGCGAAGCTTGACCTGCAGATCCATTCTTCCGCAGTAATAAAGCTGCCCGTCCTGCATATAACCGATATCGCCCGTTTTGTAAGACCGGCAGGCTTCGCCGTTTATTTCCCTGACGGAAAAAGCCTTCGCGGTCAAATCAGGCCGGTTATAATACCCCCCCCCGCCGAAATCAGATAACTGACCATGAACTTAGCCGTAACCTGCTGTCTGGCCGTAACCGGAATCAGCTTGGATATCCAGAAGTTATTGCCCTCCCTGGACATCGAGGTCGACGCGGCCGGGTTCATC
>ENA-UOOK01005666-UOOK01005666.1-fermentation-metagenome-genome-assembly--contig:-NODE-5666-length-12442-cov-23.779365_pt1 | contig 12442 bp, 6 predicted proteins | sample MGYA00245777_ERZ724023 | MGnify/ENA primary metagenome ERZ724023 (study PRJEB28704, sample SAMN03018312) | fermentation metagenome | biome: anthropogenic terrestrial biome; feature: soil; material... | reverse complement strand
ACAAAATTGCAACTTATAAACTAAGATTAATTTGTTTTCAAAGGTTATCAAGCCTAATATTCGATAATCTGTAAATATTAAATTGACTTTTTTAAAAAACTATCGTGTTAATTTCGTTATATTATATATTATATTATTTTATTTTCACATATATTTGCGTGATTTCTGATTTATCGAAAAAGCCGACGAGCATATTCTTAAGCGACAAGTATTCTGTCTACCGCCTTTGCCCATACTCAAAAAGCCGACTCTTTCGAAAATTACAATCGATCATATTTTCAAGTATTGCAAAGCGTTTAATTTAAAAGTAGAGTTTATGAAAAGAAAGTTATTCATGTTTTTGACCCTGTTCCTGACAGGAATAGGGATCTTAACTGCTCAAACACAAGTACGCGGTACTGTTGTGGATGAAGCAGGGATTCCGATAATCGGAGCTACCATACAGGTAAAAGGTACTGCACAGGGTACGGTCACGGATCTTGACGGGCAATTTTCGTTGTCCGCTCCGGCAAACGCGACGCTCGTTATCTCCTATGTAGGGTTGACCACACAGGAAATACCTGTTCGACCAACCGTAAACATTACGCTTCTACCGGATACGGAATTACTACAAGAAGTGGTTGTGACGGCACTCGGAATTAGCCGTGAGAAAAAATCACTCGGATATTCTGTTGCAGAGGTGAGCGCTGACGAAATGATAAAGTCCAGGGGGGGGGTTGCTAACCCGATAAACTCGCTGGTAGGGAAGGTTTCCGGATTACAGATTTCCGGATCAACCGGAAACATGGGAGGTTCGTCAAAAATCCTTATAAGGGGTGCCAAATCCATTTCAGGCAACAACCAGCCCTTGTTCGTCATCGACGGGGTTCCTATTGAAGGGACGGACTACAATACAACTGATGCTGCACGTGGAGCAGGAGGATACGACTATGGCAACTTGATCCAGGACATCAATCCCGACGACATCGAATCGATTTCTGTTTTAAAAGGGCCCAATGCTTCGGCATTGTACGGTTCCCGCGCCACGAACGGTGTGGTTATGATCGTTACCAAAAAAGGTGCAAGCCAGAAAGGATTGGGAATTTCATTTAACACCGGCATCGGATTTGAAAAAGTGAATAAACTTCCGGTAATGCAAACCAAATATGGTGGCGGGTATTCACTGGGAGCCTACGATGAAGATGGGGAGCCTTTGGCTCGAATCAATGGCGTTGATTACAACATTATGGACTATGGGGTCGACGAGAGCTGGGGCCCGGCATACGATGGAACCACCAAATACCTATCGTGGTACGATCTGGCGAAGTGGGAAAACGGCGGTAAAATTGGCGATCCTACAACCAGCCTCTGGCAGGCACCCGCAAACGATATCGACAAGTTTTTTGAAACCGGTGTCAGCATAACCAATAACATCAATATATCGAGGGCCAACGACAACACCGCCTTCAGGGTTTCCTACACGAACATGTCGTTAAAAGGTTATATGCCCAATAGTAATTTGCAAAAGAATTCATTCAACGCAAGCGGCTCCATCAAATTAACCGATAAGTATGAACTCTTTTCAAACATCACTTATCTGAATCAGGCAACTACCGGACGTCCTGAAACCGGATATGGAGACAACAACGTGATGCAAAAATTTATACAATGGGGACAACGCCAACTGGATATGAAAGAACTAAAATCGCTGTATAAATATAATGACGGCACACAAGCCGTATGGAACCGTAATGGATTAGACGATCCTACGCCAGCCTATTCAAACAACCCATACTGGTCGCGCTACATGAATTATCAGAATGATACCCGGAACAGGTTATACGGAAATGCTGGTGCAAAGGCTTACATCCTGAAAAATTTAACGGCACAGTTTAAATCGAGCTTAGACTTTTTCAGCGACAAACAGTTTGAACGAAATGCGGTATATTCACAGGAAGAATCGGGCTATGCTGAATACCACAGACAACAGTACGAAATAAATAATGAATTACTGGTTCAGTATTCCACAAATTTGAACGAAGACCTTTCCTGGAACTTCAATGTGGGAGCCAACAACATGTTCCGTAATTATGAACGCCTGGAAGGTTATTCAGTTTCAGGCCTGGTACTTCCTGAGTTCTATAACTTGTCCAACTCGAAGAGCCCCGCAAAAGCTGAAAACTTTACCAGCGAAAAATCCATCAACAGCTTATTCGCAAGCACTACGTTAGGGTATCAATCTCTGGCATATCTTGATGGAACCATCCGTAACGACTGGTCTTCCAGCTTAAATGGTAAGGGATATCTTTATTATTCTTTAACAGGAAGCTTAATCCTGTCGGAATTGGTTAAGCAAGACTGGCTGACTTTCTCCAAGATCAGGCTGGGTTATGCAAAGGTAGGTGGTGACACCGATCCGTACCGTATTTTTGACACCTATGCTTTTTATACCAGCTTGGATCAGAATCATGCCTATTTACTACCGTTAATTAAGAATAACCTTGCCTTGAAACCTGAACAAACCCATTCTTACGAAGCAGGTCTTGAAGCTCGTTTTCTCAACAACAGATTGGGGTTTGATTTCACACTCTATAAAAGTATCACACGCGATCAGATAATGCCTCTGTCGTTAACAGGTGCCAGCGGTTATACGTCCATGATTATTAACGCCGGAAGAATGGATAACCAGGGTTTTGAATTGAAGTTTGATATTTCCCCCATCAAAACGCCTGAATTTGAATGGAATGCAACCATCACCATGGCTAGCAACAAAAACAAGGTAGTTGACCTGATTGAGGGAGTGGATTATTACCGCATCGTAAATGCTCCGTTTAAAGTTGAAGTCGGTGCCTTCAAAGGTCAGGAATACGGAGTTATCATGGGTACAGACTATGTTTATGATGACAACGGAAATAAAGTAGTTCAGGATGACGGACTTTACGCATCTACCAGTGGAAATGTTCCCCTCGGCAGTGTATATCCAAAATTAACCGGAGGTTTCTTAAACACATTTAGCTATAAAAATCTCAGCCTTAGCGTTTTATTTGATGGACAAAGGGGCGGTAAATTTTTCTCTACATCCTATATGTGGGGTATCTACTCCGGTATGCTTGAAGAAACAGCAGACAATAACGAATTAGGAATTCCCAAACGAAACGACCCGGAAGAAAATGGGGGTGTATTGTTACCGGGTGTTTTTGCCGATGGTACACCAAACGATGTCAGGGTAGATGCAGAAACATGGGGCGGAAGCATGTATTCCGGGCCTGCCGCTCAAAATGTTTTTAAAAGCGATTTTGTAAAATTAAGAGAAATTACTATTGGTTATCGCGTTCCGTTGAAATCCAAATACATCAGCAACTTAAACATTTCTGCCTATGGACGTAACTTAGCACTCTGGGGACCCGACACGAAACACTTCGACCCGGAATCCGCCACAACAAGTTCCGGAAATATTCAGGGTATCGAAGGTGGCGCATTACCTTCACTAGCCACTTTTGGTCTTAACGTTGGATTTCAATTTTAATTAAAAAACAGGACAATGAAAACATTCAACAAAATATTACTCGCATTACTTGCTATATTCTTGATTGTATCGTGTCAAGACTTGGAGGATCTGAACAAAAATCCGAATCAACCGGATAAAGTCTCTACTTCCACCCTTTTGACAGGAGCTCAGAAGAAAATGATGGATTACATTTACGACACCTGGTTCAGCGGCCGTCAAGCATTACCGTATGCTCAATATTGGAGTCAACGGAATTATACAGAGGAAGACCGTTATCAAATACGTGAATCTGTAAACAACAGTTATTTCAATCATTTATACGTTACAGCAGGTAATTACGCCCTTATCGAAAAGATGAACACCGATGAGGCAACCAAAGGCGAAGCTGCCACTTATGGCAACAACAACAATCAGATAGCAGTGGCTAAAATCTTAAAGATATGGTTGATGCAGGTTGTTGCTGACACCTGGGGTAGCGTTCCTTATTCGGAAGCGTTCAAATTGAATGATGGTATAACTTATCCTAAATACGATGAATTGAACGTTCTTTATCCCGAATTTATCAAAGAATTAGACAATGCCATAGCGCTTATCAACGAAGATGAAGAGGCTTTTACTTCGGGAGATTGGATATATAAAGGTGATGCTACAAAATGGAAACAATTTGCCAACAGTTTAAAATGCCGCTTTGCCATTCGTCTGTCAAAGGTAGATCCTAACTGGAGAACTTACATTGATCAGGCAGTTGCTTCGGGTGTATTTACGTCGAATGAAGACGAAGCCATGTTTAAATACTCCAAAGAAGCACCCAACGAATGCTACTTCTACCGGGGTTATTTTGTGGATGGACGTAACGACTTTTCAATAACAAAGCCGTTTACAGACCTTTTAAAAGGACAGCCCGACACTCTGAACAACAAACAACATCCGTGGGAAGGCGTGGTTGATCCGCGACTAACAATTTACACAACGCCAAGAGGAGGAAAATACCTTGGACTTCCTTACGGACTACCGAGCAACAACATGACAAGATCTATCAGAGACGCAGCTCCCTCCTGGTATCCTGCTTCTCCTCCTATTATTTTAAATAAGGACTTCTCCGTTCCGTTGATGACGTATGCAGAATTGTGTTTCATTCTCAGCGAACGCTACAATTGGGATCAAGAATGGTACGAAGAAGGGGTCAGGTCTTCGGTTGAACACTGGTATGCACTGGCAGGTAACGCTGTTGACCAAACTACGTTGGACAGCTACGTTGAGTCAGTCAGCGAAACCATAAACGCAGAAACTGTGGCAACCCAGAAATACATCCATCTCTATATGCAGGGAACCGAAGCCTGGAGTGAATATCGGAGAACCGGCTATCCTTTAACGATGCTTAAACCGGGAGAATTTACCTATGTGGTAGGTGGGGAAAAAGTGGCATTTACTCCGCTTTCCGACACAAAAGGAGATCTACCTGCCCGTGTTAAGTATCCTACCAATGAAAGTACGTTAAATCCGGATGGTTTTAATGCAGCAATAGCCAAACTTCAGGACGGAACCAACAACTACTATTCCAAAATGTACTGGGATGTCAGATCTGAACAGAATCCACATCCGATCAACAAATAGGAATGCTGACACGAAAGTGATTCATTATTTTCAATAAAACTATATTTTAACAAGGTGCCTTTAAAGGCACCTTGTTTGTTTTTTCTCTCGCATATTTCTTTTAAAGTGTAATGCAAACACTTCGATTTTAAAAAGAATATTACAAAAAAATTGAAATAAATGCAAAAAAACAATTTGGTGTAGAAATTTTAATTTATATTTGCACTAACTTTGAGTTAAAATATATTCTAATCAGTTATGAATAGAGAACCACATCCCTTCCTAAAGGCGATCCATGCTTTTTATTCATGCTAAATAAGGATTACTAATTACTGTTTAACTTTTTTTATTGTTGCTGGAATGTAATTGAAAATTATTAAAAAGCAGAATTTATGGAAAGAAAATACTTAGAACTTGCTGTTCAATTAGATTTATTCGCTTAATTATGCTAAAGAATATTTCAAAAAGTAATTTAATAATAAAAAATTAATTTATATTTGTAAACAAATAAGGAAACTTATTTTATGTTAATCGCTTACGACAGGAAGCCCATCAAAGATTTGCTTTGATATCTTTTATTTCCACTCCAAAAAACGTATGTTTTTTAATTACTACAGCGATTGTCTCAGAATGAAAAAATGATTTATACAATAATTGTTTAATTTAAAAGTAGAGTTTATGAAAAGAAAACTAACTATGTTTTTATCCCTGTTCTTTTTAGGAATAGGGATTGTGCTGGCTCAGACACAAGTACGAGGTATTGTGGTGGATGAGGCGGGGGAAGCAGTTATCGGTGCTACAATTCAGATTGTAGGAACTTCACAGGGTACTGTGACCGATTACGATGGGAATTTCTCACTTTCTGCACCCGCTAATGCCAGGCTGGAAATCTCTTACGTGGGAATGCTCACGCAAATAGTTACGGCAACTCCAAATATGAGAATCGTGCTTCAGGCAGACACTAAATTGCTGGACGAAGTGATGGTCGTTGCTTACGGTACTGCCAGAAAGTCGACTTTTACCGGCTCGGCTGCCACAGTTGATACTGAACAAATAAGCAATCGTTCTATCGCCAACGTATCGAAAGCGTTGGATGGTACGGTACCGGGTGTGCAGACTACTTTAGGCAGTGGCCAGCCGGGTTCAAGTTCCGGTATTGTTATCCGTGGTTTTGGATCTATTAACGCATCTCAGTCTCCTCTTTACGTAGTAGACGGAATTCCTTTCGATGGAGATCTCAACTCAATCAATCCGAATGACATTGCCAGTCTTACCGTTTTGAAAGATGCTTCAGCTTCATCTCTTTATGGTTCTCGCGCGGCCAACGGCGTAGTAATGATTACAACCAAATCCGGTCAAAATACTGACGGGAAGGTGAATGTAAATTTTAAAACAACTATCGGTGTTGCATCAAGAGCAATCAAAAGGTATGACGTGATGAATACCCAGGAGTATTTGGAAACCGCATTTTTGTCTTACAGAAATGAGGAAATATTCGCTTTAGGGGCAAGTGAACAACAGGCTGCCATAAATGCTGTAAATAGGATGAAAGGCACTGTTGATCCTATTTTCGGAACAAAAGAACAATACAATCCATACAATGTTCCTGTTTCCGAATTATTCGATCTTTCAACCGGTAAGATTAATCCTGCCGCTCAGCTGAAATGGCAGGACAACTGGTTGGATGAAGTGATTTCACCCAGCCCCATGCGACAAGAGTATCAGTTTGATGTTTCTGGCGGTAGTGCTAAGATGAAGACACTGGCTTCTTTCAACTATCTGAAGGAGGAAGGTCTCTTGAAAACAACTTCATTTGATCGTTTTGCAGGTCGTGTATCTACTGATCTTCAGGCGACCGATTGGTTTAGAACTTCTCTTTCGGCAAACGTAGCAAAGACTACCTCCAATATGCTTGATTCAGATGGGTCTGCAACATCTAATGTGTGGTATTCAGCCGAACAGATGGCACCCATCTATCCAATCTGGGAACGAGATGCTGAAGGCGTAATCCTGAAGAACGATCTGGGTGAACCACTTTTCGATTACGGATTGAACAGAGCTTCAGGTGCACAGCAAAATTTCAACTCCATTGCAACACTCTATGATGACAAATATTATGAGAGCAGGGAAAATGTGAGTGCCAGAGGTCTGGTAGAATTTAATACAAACAATGAGAAATATGGTGCTTTCCAGGGACTCACTCTTACAATGAATTTGGGAGCAGACTATGTAAACGGCAGTTATACCTTTTACTATAATCCACTCTTTGGTAATGCCGCAGGGTCTGGGCGTCTGGGTAAAGAAGCCAATAAAACCTTCTCTTATACATTTAACCAAGTATTAAACTGGAACCGTTCATTCGACCTACACAATTTTGACCTTATGTTCGGTCACGAATTCTATAGTTACAAGTACAATCACTTGAGTGCAAGCAAAACAGGTTTCCCATTCCCGGAAATTTACGAATTGGCTCCAGGGTCATCAATCGCTGATGCAACATCTTACGAGAACAACGAAACACTTGACTCTTATTTCTCCAGGCTAAACTATAACTTTATGGATAAGTATTATCTCTCCGCAAGTTATCGTCGTGATGGATCATCGCGATTCCATAAAGACTATCGCTGGGGTGATTTCTGGTCATTGGGTGCATCCTGGCGTGTTTCTGAAGAGCCTTTTATGGACAATGTGGACTGGATGGACAACCTTACACTGAAAGCAAGTTACGGTACGCAAGGTAATAACCGTGTTGGTCTTTATGCATGGCAGGCATTTTATGATTTGACATGGAACAATGCCAACTCAAACGGAGCAAAGGCATCTTCAGTTGAGAATATGATGGTATCGTGGGAGAAAAACGCCAGCTTCAATACCGGATTCGATGCACTCATGCTTGACTCCAGATTATCAGTTGGGTTTGACTGGTACACCAGAAAAACAACCGATATGCTGCTTAATAGACCATTGCCTTTCTCTTCTGGTTTCACAGGTTATAATGACAATGTGGGAGACATGAAGAACTGGGGTTTCGATCTTTCAGTGGGATATGATTTCATCAAAACAAGGGATCTCACTTGGAACGTTACAGCAATGGGATCCAAGGTGAACAATAAAGTGATCCGCCTGACAGATGAGCAGGATGAAATTATCGGAGGGAGCACCATCATTCGCGTAGGTGAACAGCTCAATACATTTTATATGGCACGTAGCGCAGGTGTTGACCCAGCTACTGGTGATCAGCTATACTGGGTTTATGATGATAAGGAGGATGAAGGCGATCGGAGCAAACACTATGTATCGAGCGACAAGACAAAAGCTGCTGCCAGCCGTGTGCTTCTTGGTAGCCGTATCCCCGATCTTTATGGATCACTATCTTCTAGCCTTATCTATAAAGGATTTGACTTTTCAGTCATGACAACCTATTCTATCGGTGGAAAGATTTATGATTATGTGGGATATAATTATACAAATCCGTTATATATAGGTAATAACTGGACCAGGGAAGTGTTACGGGCATGGAAACAGCCGGGAGATATCACCGACATACCACGTATCCAAAAAAACCTCACTCATACACTTAATGATCGCGCTTTAGTGGATGCATCTTATTTTGCCATAAAAAATATTGCTGTGGGTTACACCTTCAAGTTGAAGAATGCAGGTATTGAATCGATCAGACTGTTTGGACAAGGCGATAATATTGCGCTTTTCTCTGTACGTCAGGGTCTGAACCCACAATACAACTTCAGCGGTTCAACCGACTTTGCTTATACACCGAACAGAGTTATTTCTGGTGGTATCAACATCAAATTTTAATATAGACAGATTATGAAAAAAATATTTCTCTCACTTTTATTCATTACCTCCACGATTCTCTTCTTTTCGTGCAGCGATGATAAGTTAGAAACTTCACCTACCGACAGAACATCGGGCACTGAGTTGTTTAAAACTACCGAAGGTGCACAAGTTGCAATGAACGGTATTTACCGAATGCTTTATACGTCCGGTGATTGGACAACCGGCAACACCCATCAAAATTTTGGTATTCTCTCCACAAAGCTTTATACCTCATTGATGGGAGAAGATTTGCTACAGGATGCTATGGGTAACGGATGGTTTTACTTTGACTATCGATATGACGTCCGCAGCCGATACACATCCAGTACCTGGAGACCTTATGCTACCTGGAACTTTTACTATCAAATTGTAAGTAACGCTAACTACGTACTGGGTTCAAAGGATCTTCTTTCAGGCGATCAGGTAATTATTGATAATATCATCGCACAGGCATACACGATGAGGGCATACGCCTATTTTATGCTAATCCAATCGTTCCAGCAGACCTACGTTGGTCACGAACAATCCCCTGGTGTTCCTTTGTACACCGAACCTACTACAGCAACAACTGAAGGTAAGGGTAGAGGGACCGTGGAGGAAGTTTATCAACAGATCAATAGTGACCTTGATAATGCAATTACCCTCTTCGCAGGAGATAAAACCCGCCAAGAGCATAAGTCTCACGTTGACTACTATATAGCAAATTCAATCAAAGCCAACGTAATGATGGTACAAAACAAATGGACCGAAGCTGCTGGTTTTGCTAATGAAGCACTATCAAAACCAAATCTTTCCATGGCAAGTGGTAATACTCTCCATTCTGGATTTAACAGTGTAAATATGGATGGCGTTATGTGGGGTGCTGAGATTATCGCTGATCAGTCCGGAATTTACGCCTCCTTCTTTGCTCACATGGATGCCTCTGCTGATCGTTATGCTCGTTCTTCTAGAAAATGTATTTATAATTGGTTGTATGATAAGATTCCAGCAACTGATACTAGAAAAAAATGGTGGAATGGTCCTACTGACGGTGGCACGAACGACACCAAACCGTATAATCAGGTGAAATTTAGGTATTCTGACAAAAGTACTGACCTAGGTGATTACATATTCATGCGTGCTGAAGAAATGCAGCTTGTGAAGGCTGAAGCTCTTTGCCGTGCAGGTCAATATACACAAGCTAAGGATGCACTGGTTGCATTGATGAAACTGAGAGATCCTTCCGGTTATCAGATGTCTCTTGAGGGCCTTGAAATGTCAAATGAATTGACAATGGGTTCCATTGGAGATGTAAATACACTCCTGGACATGATTATACTTCAGCGCCGTATTGAACTTTGGGGTGAAACCGAAAGAATCTTTGATATTCTGAGAATGAAGACTGGTTTTAACAGAAATGCTGCGGGTAGTAACCACAGCCAAAAACTAGCGAACATCAATACTCTTCTGCCAGATAACAAGGAATTTATCCTTACCATACCGCAAAAGGAATTTGATAGTAATCCAGCATTGGACGCAACAACGGATCAGAATCCCATGTAAAATTCAATAATTTAGACGATATGAAAAAAAATAACAACCTTTTTATCATACTCCTTGGTATCATTCTCTTAGCTTCCTGCGAGAAACCCGAAGGAGCATTGTATTCAGGAGAATCTAACAAAGTTGGTTTTCTTGGGAGTTCAATCAATTTACCTATGAGTAGTGAATCACTCAAGGTACCTATCGGTAGAACATCTACTGAGGGAGATTTTTCTGTGTCGGTCGATTTATCTGCTGCCGGGACAGGTTATACAAATGTTTTTAAGGCAGGACAAGCACAATTTCCGGCCGGTTCAGGCAAAACCTATGTAGAGGTTACGTACTCAAATCTTGCATCCATAGATCCAAGCACGCTCTCTGTGTCAGCTAGTGGAATGGATGTAAATGTGGGTTTAGCTTATCCATTTACTCTGTCTGTGGCTGATGATGTTGCTTCTCCTGCTGCTAAGAAAAAAATCAATGTATTGGCAGCCAACACGCTTGAATTTGAATCTGCAGGTACTGCCGTTCTCGATTCAAGAGCAGGATGGTGGGGTGGAGAAACTGAAGATGACTTTCTTACACCAGAAATTCATAAAGCGAAAGGTGTAAACGTCTATAAGTTGATTTCACCTTTTTATTTCAATAACTTTGCATTTATGATCAAATCCGACAATACCATTATTTGTCCGAATCAAATAATTTATGACTTTGGATCTAGTGGTTATGGACCAGTAACAATGGGAACCGTTAAGGGGACTTATTATCCTACAGAGAAAAAGGTTATTCTTCAAGTCGGTGCTTATACTGTTGCTGCCGGATCGTTCGGCGGAGGAACAGAAATAATCTACTTGCCATAAAAGTTTATACAGTTTTCAAAAAATAACTATACGAAAACTGTGCTTACAATTGAGACTGTCTCTTAATAAGCAGACCCCCAAAAGTTAGACAAAAAACTTTTGGGGGTTATTTTTATGTCTAAACACACATTTGAAAAGAAATTATCTATTGTCTTCCGGGTAAAGAACGGAACACCCATATCCCACATATCCAGAGGGTACAGTATCAATGAGAGGATGATATGGGAATGGGTTCCTAAACATGACCGTCCTGGGGATCAAGCACATACACGACCTTCACAGGAGTAGGTATGGTTAACGACGCATCACGGCCAAGATGAAGAATAAGGGGCAGGGATAAATCACAAAACGGTTCAAAAATTAATGGAGATATTAGAGTTGAAATACTGGATTAGAAAAGTTCGCTATCTTATCATATAGGGGCGAAGTCGGCAAAATCACTCCCAATGTGCTCGAAAGGAACTTCAAGACAAGCTCTCCCACCAGAAATAGACTACGGATGTCACACAAGTAAAGATCGAGGATGAGAAAATATAATTGTCCCCAATACTTGACATGTTTAATGGTGAGGTAATACCCTCTAATATCTCCAAAAGCCAGGATATGAGAATGATAAATGAAATGCTGGACAAGGTTTTTGATAAAATACTGAAAACCAGTGGAATTACACCTCATTCTGATCAAGGGTGGCAGTACCAACATTATGGTTACCGCAAGATACTTGAAAAACATGGGATAATCCAGAGTAAATCCGGAAAGAAAACTGTTTTGATAATGCCGTGGCTGAAAACTTTTTTGGAATCATGCAAGCCGAATTGTTATGTGCGGAAAAGTTTGAAACGTCCAAAGACTTAATAAAGGCTTTAAACAATACAGTAATTACTATAACAATGGAAGAATAAAAAAACAGGTTAAATGGAAAGAGCTTGGTGTAATATTGAGCTATATTACAAGAATTTTAATTTATAAACTTATCCCATTTTTAGGGTTCACTTCAAAACTTTAAACTTTCAACATAAAAGCAGCACATCGCAAACTTTACGAAGCTAAATCCAACATTAAATCTGAATCTTGTCCTTTTTATTAAACAAATTCAACAAAAAAAATTATCTTTGCCTTAAATAAATTTCAAGAAAATGCGCTG
>ENA-UOOK01005665-UOOK01005665.1-fermentation-metagenome-genome-assembly--contig:-NODE-5665-length-12445-cov-19.447215_pt1 | contig 12445 bp, 10 predicted proteins | sample MGYA00245777_ERZ724023 | MGnify/ENA primary metagenome ERZ724023 (study PRJEB28704, sample SAMN03018312) | fermentation metagenome | biome: anthropogenic terrestrial biome; feature: soil... | reverse complement strand
CAGATCCGAAAGCTCCCATAAGTCCTGCTATGTCTGGTCTCACTACTTCTCTACCAGATATTATTTCAAAGGCTCTAAGTACAGCATCATTATAAAAAGTTCCTCCTTGTACTATTATCTTTTTTCCAAATTCTTTTGAGTTTCTCATCTTTATTACTTTAAATAAAGCATTTTTTATAATTGAATAGGAAAGTCCTGCAGATATATCTCCTACTGAAGCGCCTTCTTTTTGAGCTTGTTTAACTCTGGAATTCATAAATACAGTACACCTGGAACCCAAATCCACAGGTTTTTGAGAAGTTTCTGCAGCTTTTGCAAAATCCTCTACACTCATGTTAAGTGACTTAGCAAAAGTCTCTAAGAAAGATCCACATCCAGACGAGCAAGCTTCATTTAAAATTACACTGTCAATTACCTTATCTTTAACTTTCAAACACTTCATATCCTGTCCACCAATATCTAATATAAATTCCACTCTATCTTTAGCTTTTACCTTTGGTAGTTTTTTTATCTTCCTTTGAAATTTCCACCTCTTTTGTCTCTTCTGACAAATTTTTGTTTTCTTTTTCAGTTGACATGTACTATTCCTCCTTTTTTTGTAGCCAATACCTTTCTGCTTAAGGAACCGATTTCCTGCCAAGACTTTTTTATTGGTAGGCATGGCACTCATAATTTTTACTTATATTTATACTATCAAAAAGAAGTATAAAAAAATATTAGCAAATTTAAGTATATTAAATACATAATTTTGCTTATTTTATAATTATTAAGAATATGATACAATAAAATTATGTGTGTCATATACCTTTTTATATGCTTATATTCATTTTCTGTATAAACTTTAAATTAAGCATTCTACATCTGTTCAAACATTTTCTGAGCATAACCTTTAATGTTATTTGTCTTCTTTAAGACTCTGCAACCGGTAGGACATGATTCCAACAGAAAAAGTCGCTTCGTGTTTGATCCGAAGCGACTTTTTCTGTTTAAGATGTATATTTACAAAAATCATAAGCTGTTCTTTCCATTCTATCGAATCTATCGAAACCGAGATTTTGGATCCGAGTCGAAAATCGTGAACGCAAAAATACCCAGTGCACCAGCAATCGGTAAAAATATGAACAACAGAAACCACCCTGATTTGTTTACATCGTGCAACCGGCGAACCGTTGCCGTAAAAAAGGCAGGAAGATTCACCAGAGAAAAGATCTTGGGTAGAAAACCCAGGATTGAAATCTTATCTGCAAACCAAAGAAGAACCGCCAGGATAACCAATGCAGTCAGCACAGAGGACCAAAATTCCCGTTTACCCATCACACTGCTCATCTTATTCCAATTCTTCCACGTATTCATATAAGAGGTTAAAATTCCATCTGTCATAACTGTTTCCTTTTCCTGCTATTTCGTACCTTTCTTTTATTTTAAATTCGGCAATTAAATCCGAAAATCCATAAACGGCGTCGGCTCTGTTGTTACATCGTAGAAATGCCACCATTCCCCGTCATAACCCTGAAATCCGACTCTTTCCATGACTTCTTTCAGATATCTTCCGTTCTTTTTCCCATTTTCGGTATGACCGCTGTACAAAAGTGATGCACGTTCTGTCATATCATCGAAATACGTCGGCATTTCAATATCGTTTCCATCATTATCTGTCAGCGTAACATCTACACACATACCGTTCATATGCGTTGGTCTGAACACTTTGATCTTAGACATATCCGGTGGTCTGGCCACGAAATTATCATCCGGCATGACTTCCCAGAATTTTGCCTGTGCACTGATCGGACGATAAGCATCCCAAATCTTGACTCTGTAGCCATCCTTCTTAAAGATATCCCTTGCTTTGATTAAAATCTCAGCAGTATGTCGATCCATGTAACATTCCGCCGAATTATAAATCTTCTCACCTGTAAAATTATCCGCAGTTGCATATTTTAGATCGATAATGAAATCATCATCGATATCAAACAGGCGAATCAGATTTCCCTTTTCATTGTTGTTCATTCTTACCTCCCATGTATATTCAAAAACTTGTAGGTATGCAGATGAGCAGATTCTCTCAAAGGAGAGCCTGCCCATATATTCTTTTTACAGAATTTTGATTAGTAACCGATTACGGTTGCAATCGCCAGAAGAATTACCTGTGCTAGGAACAGCATCAGGAACAGCGGCGTAAACCACTTGTACCATTTCTGCAGAGAGATTCCACCCAGACCGCAGATGATAACAATATCAGCAGTAGGCCAGTAAATGTTCGTTAAACCTCCGCCAAACTGGTAAGCCAGTACGGCTGTCTGTCTGGTTACACCCAAAATATCAGCCAACTGAGACATGATAGGCATGGATGCTGCAGCCTGACCGGTTTCGGATGGAATAAAGAAGTTGATCAGAGTCTGTACGATCAGCATCAGCTGTGCAGATAACATTTCCGGTGCATTTTCCAGCAGGTTTCCGCATGCATAGATTACGGTATCCATAATCTTGGCATCCTGCATTACTACAGTGATTGCATTCGCAATACCTGTCAGAATGCAGCCCCACAGAGCTACCTTTGCACTGTCGATAAATTCTGCACACCATCTGTTTGGAGACCACTTTGCGATAATGCCTGCAACCATGGACATGATCAGGAACAGACCGCAGAGTTGTTCATATCCCCAGCCCCAGCTGATCAGACCAAACATCAGAATGATTAAAGTCACCGCTACGTCCAGCAGAATCAGCGCATCTTTAGAAGTAAAGTTTACAACGTCCAGTTCATCCGGGCTGAATGCATGTGGATTCTTTTCACCATATACTACAGACAGCTGTGGGTTCTTCTTAATCTTTCTGCCGTATGCCAGAACGAAAACTATAGAAATGCTCATGAAAACAACCCAGCACAATACTCTGTATCCGATGCCGGAATACAATTCTACTCCGGCGATTGCCTGTGCAATACCTACTGTATAAGGGTTCAAAGTACCTCCCATAAAACCTACGAATTCACCAACAGCAATGATGGCGAAGCCAAACATCGCATCGTATCCCATAGCTACACCCAGACCTACGATCAGTGGGTAGAATCCATAGAACTCGGATGCCATACCAAATACGGAACCGCCGAAACCGAAGATGCACATCAATACAGGAACGATCAGGATTTCCTTACCGTTCATTTTCTTGATCATCGCTCCTATTCCTGCGTGGAAAGCATGTGTTTTAACCACCGTACCGAATGTACCACAGCAGCATATAATCATGAAGATAACATCTGCAGCTCCTACACAACCTCTGTACAGAGAGGAGAAGAATCCAAGGAAGCTGGTAGTCGTTACCTCAGTCTTATCAATCTGTTGGTATGTGCCGTTGATTGCAATATTTCTGATCCTTCCGTTAATTTCCATTTCTTGGTAGTCATAGGTACCGGATGGAATAATCCAACCCAGGATAGCAACTAACAATACGCATGCTGCTACGATGATCAGCGTATCCGGTGCCGCAAGTTTCACTTTTTTCTTTTCCACTTTTTCCATTTCTAAATCTCCTGTTAGAATTTTTTATAAGTACTGTCACTATATTAAGCAATAAACATGCCAAAATAAGGTTCAGAAATCATTCTTTTCAACATGTGTCATCCCAGGGCTCAAAATCCTTAAAAAATAAAGCTTTCATGTTGATTCAATCAACCGACATGAAAGCTTCACAATGCATCATTCGTTTTTCACTTCGCATTTTTCAATCCAACTTTCCGGACTTAGTCCAACATTCCGGACTCGATTATTCTATTCTGGTTCAGCTGTTTTGAATGCTCGTAGCACATCCAGGTAATGTCTCGCATGATGCTCTCCGCATCCCTTGTATTATCCGCACTGGCAGCCATACAGAGTATAAACGGATTTTCACAGTATACGATTCCCATATCCATGATCTCCCTTTCATCGAAACCACTGTGGTGTGCGATCTCCATATTTTCACCGAAATAATAAGGAAGAATCCGCACCTTTTGATGATTGCAGAGAATGCTTAAGATTTCCCGACTGGCATTCCGAGATATGATCTGCCCATTTTCCATCCTAAGGAGTAGATTTGCGATCTCCTGCACCGAAACATAATTTTTCACTCCGCGTGCCGATTCCTTGTCATCCAGCAAAGCACGATTGATTCTGGTCTTTCTGCACCCATATTTCCGGATTGTGCGGTTCACCTCTTCTTGCCCGAACAGTTTCAGCAAAATATTAAATGCCATGTTGTCGCTGGTGATGGCATTCAATTTATACAGGTCCTCCACAGTCACTTCCGTCCCCACATGCAGATACTCCAGCGCACCATATGTCTTTTCCATTGATTTCGGATAATCTTCCTCTTTCAAAATATATCGATCCGTTTTTTTCAAGGTTCCTTCTTCAATTCTGCGGAAGGACTCAATCAACACCAGAAGCTTCACCATCCCTGAAGCCGGAAAAACATCACAATTTCCCACGCTGCAGTTGTTTCCGGTTCGCAGGTCGATATAACAAATCCCTATGGACCCGTCGTAATTACCGATTCTGTCTTTTATCTTATTAAAAATCATCGCCATCCATCTCCTCAGCTGAAATATGGTAACGCTTTACTTTTTCAAACATATTAGATCTGCCAATGCCCAGATAATGCGCCGCCTTGTTCTTATCTCCATGAAATATCTGCAGAGCATTTTCGATTGCCTCACGCTCCGCCCGTTCCCGAACCTCCTGCAGAGTCATCGCTTTCGCCGTAAACGGCTCTTCCTCCGACAACATGACATCCTCCGGCAAAATGATTTTGCTGTCACTGAGAATCGCAGCCTTCTCTAAAATATTCTCAAGCTCCCGGATGTTTCCGGGCCATGGATACTGAACCATCTTCTCAAAAGCCTGACTGCTGAGCAGTAGCGGTTCGATTTCCAGCCGATTGCAGATATCCGGCAAAATATCCATAATGATACTGTAAAGGGATTCCTGACGTTTTCGCAGCGGCGGAATTTCAATCGGAAATACATTGATACGATAATACAGATCCTCACGGAACCTTTTATCCTTTACCATTTCCTTCAGATTCTTATTGGTTGCCGCTATCAAGCGTACATCCGCCTCATATTTTTGGGTACCGCCGATCGGATAGAAGGTTCTGCTCTGCAGCACTTCCAGAAGCTTACCTTGCAGCGCCAACGGGATTTCACCAATTTCGTCGAGAAACAGGGTCCCTCCATGCGCCATTTCGAAATAGCCCTTCTTTCCACCCCTTCTTGCTCCGGTGAATGCTCCCTCTTCATAGCCGAAAAGTTCACTTTCGATGAGCTGATAGGGAATGGCTGCACAATTCACGTGTACGAATGGTTTCTGGCTGCGCTTACTTTTTTTATGAATTTCTCTCGCCAGGAACGTCTTACCCGTACCGCTTTCGCCTGTCAACAGAACTGTGGTGTTAGTTACGCTGCACTTCTGCAGGAGACGACCCATTTCCCGAATGATCTCTTCATTCCCCCAGAACCGGAAAGAATTGAAGTCAATACCGGATACCATTCCTTCAATCTCACCGGAGGTCAGCATCTTATACTTCTTTGACTGTTTTGCTAATTCTTCCATGATCGATCCGGAATCCTCAAAGAGGTAGACCACATGCTCCGCTCCATCCATGGGAAGAAGTTCCTTCCGCAGCGTCAGCCCTCTTCCGTTGCAAGCAAAACATACTTCTTCACCGTCTGTCGTAAGCTTCCGTACATTCTCGTAGACTTTTTTATGAAGGAACTCCTGCAGCGGCTTACCGCAGACCCCATTCCGATCCAGCCTTGCCGGATATTGCTGTCTATCAAGCAGATTATGCAGCGAGATTCTTTCTTCTGCACCAGTACTGAAATATTTCACTCCTCGGTCTTTAATCAGAACCGCAGCATACTCTGTATCCTTTCGGTTCCAGCACAGCCTCTGCCCGTTTACCTGAAAGAACAGAACATCCTTTTCATAAAACACACAAATCTCATTTCTCTCATAAATGGTATTGAGGAACACGCCTTCTCCATCCACATTCCATGTCAGATTACGTTTCAGAAGCGGTTTGATTTCCCGGTTATCCACATAGGCAACCAGCAAAATATTCTGCAGCACATCTTCTATTTTTCCGAAGATTTTCATCTCCTTCAGAGCCTGCATTTCCTCCGGCTTCTCTAAAAGCTTCTCCGTGAAACAAACCAATATATCACCGGATTCCGCCTTTCCTTCCGGATAGGCGAACGGCACTTCACTCCACAGATTGATATAGGGCAGAACCTTGTACCCTGCATATAGCACTTCTTCCTTCCGATTCGTTACAATGATATTATCTTTCCACACGTGTTTCATCCTTTTCCGTCATTATTTTCCCTTCTATTATAGATGTTCCTGCGCAAAAAAGAAACAAAAAACCCCTAATCAGCTTTCGGTTTTAAAAGCAATGCATACAGATTTTAGGTATTCTCAAAGCTTTAACACCAAGTTAAATTCAAATTCATCTATCCTACAACATCGGAATATGTTGAATTTCGTGTTATGTCATAAAAATGGTTAGTACCTAAATTTTGAATGTCTTTTTATACAAAATATAAAATAGGGAATAAATAGGCATTACCGACTGTAACTGTGATAGAAAAGCAAAGGCACCTGCATTTATTATATAGGTGTTTCGATATGATGTCAAAAAAAGTTATAACACAAAATGTAAATGAGTAACTTCAAAACAGCTGCACAGTACCAGAAATAAGCAACTTCAATCATACCGATCTTCATTAAACTAAGCTTCATATCCGAAAACCGTAATTTGATTTTTACCTGCCATACAGATTTCAATTTCTATAGCATCTAACTGTACCGTATTTCCAATACCCAGACCGGTATGTGTTCCGACAAAGGATGTTTGTAAATTATTGATTATCTCCCAAGGATCAGATGCTCCGAGTACCATATCGGTAATATCATGTTTGATCGGGTTGGTTAAATAGTCTGCAGATCCAATAATAGACCGGCTTATTTGTTGTAATTCAATCCAATCCGCCTGGTTATCCGGCCGCCAATAAAGAATCATGGAACTGACGCCTACAGCAAGCGTCAAACTAAGACGGCAATAATATTTTATTATAACCTGTTCAATCTCTAAATACCGGTATTGCGTTGGTAACATATTATATTCCAAGACAAGTCTTCCCCTGGTTTGAATAAGCAAACCTGAGCTTAGAGAAGCCAGAGTCCCGTCGGAAAGCCCTATTGCATTATTAACATTAGTGAAATCGCTTCTGCCGTTATAGTCAACTTGAGCAGCGGCTGCAGCACCGGAAGTATTACATGATATTTCCTCATCAGAAGTACTCAGCATAAGAGAATTACCGGCTGCAAGACTGAAGGATAAAGGAAAAGCTTGGCTTACAGTACTAAAAGGCTGTGTTATTCTTAGAGATAAAAAATTGATATTATCATCACCTAATAAAATTGATGCGGCTAATGGAGCGAAGGCTTGAACAGAGGTTAGATAAATACTTTTTTGTGGTTCCGGTGTCCAAAGAATTGTTTTTGAAGGTTGTATACCTAAGCTATAATATTTAATGACATCAGAACTTTCTTTAAAAGTTAATGGTGTTTGACGGTTAGCTGCCTGTATGTTATTCTCGGCTTGAATACTATGTTTCATTATATAACTCTCCTTTAATTTCCTATCAAAGCGTTAAAGCTCATAACCTAAAAGAGTAATATTGACTGTTCCCGCAATACTGGTTGTAATGGAAATTATCTCATCCGGATTAAATTCAATTGGAGAGGGAAAGCTCATACCATAGGTGGCAAGGGTATTGGTAAGAGCTATTGACATAAAGGCGGCACTGCTTCCTCTGTTTAATTGTACAACCAGCGGAGCAGGTGCAGAAACCTGCAATGCAGTGAGGAAAATACTTTTATCAATACCCGGTGTCCATACAGGCGTATTTGTTTGAAGTGTGGTAAAAGTTTGAAACAAGACAATATCAGACGGATATTCTCTTGTTAACAGGGGATCTTCTAAATTAAAAACGATACTCATAAGTTTTGTATTGTCGCCCATTAATAAACTCCTGTCAATATATTTTAAAGTTCATATTCTATATTATATTATACCGCATTATATTATATGAACTTTTTTTAAAGTGTAACCTACACATTTGGCCAAATAATAATTTGATACTTTTATAAATATAAAGAAATAAACTTTACTAATATTGGAGATCCTTCCATAGGAGCATATGCGACTGTCAGTGTAAGGATTCCTGGCTCAATGGCATAATTGATGCCTGGTTGGATGACTCCATTCACAAAAGATGGTTATAAGAAGTTTGATTAGGATCCGGAATCCCCCTATCTCCATAAACAGTTAATTCGTCTGCATCTGTGTAAGTTTTTTCTCCGTTTGACAAGGTATTATACTGATAGGTTTCTGCTTTGAGCAGTTGATTGTCATCATCTTTGATTACTAAATATTCAAGAATAATGGGTACATTTTTTTTAGGCGGCTCCGCTATTGTCAGGGTAAGAAGACCGGCTTCTACATAATAATTAGTTTCAGGCTGTAATACTCCATTAATAAAGAGATTAAAAAAGGATACAGTACTTGGGTCAGGTATGCCATAGTCTCCATATATTAACAATTCATCGGTATTAGTAAATTCTTTTTTGATGCCATTTGAAACGGTATTATATTGATAATCGGAAACATCAAGGATTTTATTGTTTTTCTTATAAAAAGAGCCGGTGATTTCTGCCGTTAATACAACTGTATTCCCGGAATTTAAAGTTCCGATATTCCAGGTTATTATATTGTTTTTTTGAGATATAGCGCCTTTGGTAAAGCTTACGGGATTAAAGCAAGTCAATTCATCCGTCAGTAATGTATCTGTCATGATAATATTATTAACCGGACCATGCTCATAATTTGATATTCTTATTTCAACTCTCCAAGTATTAATTTGATTTACATTAACTTCTGAGGGACCTGACACAATATGCTTCTCAACCGTTAAATCGCCAAATATATCGGAACAATTATTATTTCTATGAACACCGTGTGATATGTTGTAAACAGATAATAAATTTTCCAATAAGCAAAAATGGGGACAAATATTAAGACTTGAAATGTCGCATATGCAGTTGATAACCGGACGGCTGCGGGTAAAAGGTTCTGAACAGCAGAACCTGTGTATTCCTATGTCTGCACTCATATTTTCAAAAGACACTGCGTATTCGCATCGGGATAGAACTTTAACAGGACATGCCGAAGTTATATCAGATATAGTACATGAATCCGAGTCTGAGCCAACCGCAATCGCTCTGTTAATAGAGCGGCATCCGGCGGCATTGAACAAACCGTCAACCTCAATAACGGCAGTAAAAGTTTCACAGGGCGAAAGCTCATCGATCTTCCATATAACAGAGTTGTCAGAGACAGATATTATACCCGAAGTTATAGATTTAATTGTTATGTTATTAAATTCATCTAAAAGAATATAATCTATTACAATGAGATCTCTCATAATTTTATTATCTGTGTTAGTTATACACAGATAATAATTCCATTTTTTAGTACAGCCTGATAATGCCGACATATATTTATTTAAAACATGGGTTTGTAATAATAATTGCTTTTTTACTATATTATTTTTTGGAGAAACTGCTATTTGAAAATCCTGAGAAAGATTAGAAAATATTTCTTTTGTATCCACACACCCTGCTCCTAAGGCAATACCCAGAGATTTACGTCCGTTTATGCAGAAACAGCCTGTGATATCTACCATGAGAACTGAGACGTCTGATTCTTTCAGCACATTAATTTTCCAAAGGATTTCATTACCTGATATATATGCTGCCCCGTGAGAAACACTTATGATTTTTATACATTTGATTTGATCAATGAATAAAATATCTCTTATCAGAATATTGGATACAGTATTAACACTAAGATTAGATATTTTTATTTCCACCCTCCATGTATGGACAGTATCAGCATTTACTTTTGCAGGACCTGAGGTGATGGTTTGAGTGAGTTCCAAGCCTTGACTGACATTGATAGGGTTTATGCAAATAATATCAGTGTTTACAGAACCTAAGACGGTATTTCCATATGCCCTGCTTTTGTCAATACAACGAATTCCCTCTGCTTGAAATAAACCCTGTACTCTAAAATTAGCAGCGGCAGATTCATATGGGTTCATAGTATCAATATTCCAGGTAATCATCCCATCCTGTATCAATATGCTTCCGCAGGACGCAGAGGTATTTTTAATATTAGTGATTAAATCCAATAAAATTGTATCTGTTATAACAATATCCGTAATGGGTATATGGCTGACATTACTTATTGTTAAGGTGAAATCCCAAATACCGGTACAACCTGAGGAAATACATGCAGGTCCGCACAAAAGAGTGCTCTCCAAATGAAGGTAATCACTCATGTTATCCCGTATATAAATATCTGTATCTGATACAGGACCGCCGGAAATTACGCCGGAAGGAAGGATACCCTCAGCTAAAGCAGAATTAAGTTTTATTGGTTTTGGACTTTTATCTTCAAAAGTAATAAAAGATATAATAATGGCAGAATCCTTTATAGGCACATCCTCCGTTTTAAGAAGGAGAAGGCCTTTTTGGATTTCATAATTAACTTTTGGCTGCAGCACTCCGTTAATAAATAATCCGAAATAAGATACATCATTTGGATCAAGAATGCCCCTGTTGCCATATTGAATTAATTCATCATCATTTGTATAAATTTTTTTGACTCCGTCAGACAGAGTATTATATTGATAGACATCCGCATTTAACAGATTCTTTTCCTGATTTAAAGTAAGCGTGTTAACTTCAAGCATAGTGGGCACCTCAAAACAAATACATATTTTATATCTTATTTATTGTATAAGAAACAGGTCATAGATGTAAAAGGGCTGTCGTATTAGTGATTAGCGTTCTGTCATTCTGAAGGCGTTAGCCTGAAGAATCTAATATTTTCAACAGCATGAGATCCTTCGCTAACGCTCAGGATGACATGAATATGTTTAATGCAACAGCCCCAAATTTGATAATTAAGTTGTTACTGTGGTGTCGGAATCGGAGATTGGAGCAAAGTTAGTTACAATTAGAGTAATCGGAGCTCCGACAGGTATAGTTTCTGCGTCATTAACAGTAACCTGGGAACCGTCACCACTAACAACATACAGACTAGATTGCTGTAATACACCATTTACAAATAACAGATAATATCCATTGTTTGTAGTAACAGTCGTAAGATTACCGGTCATGATATCGCCGGCATCGTCTATAAACTTAGTTGCCGGAATAGTAAGAACATCGTCTGTTCTGTCAGTTTCCTCCAGCGGATAGAAGTATTTTTCGATTTCCGGATTGATTTCAACATCTGTTGTAGTAGTAGCGTCGATTATAAGTTTAAATAATTGCGCAGCCATTTTCTGATCATCTCTCTATTTTATTTATTTGTAAATTGCTTTACGCTTTATTATATTGTACAAGGTGTAGACTTGTTACATATTTCGACAAATCTAACAAAACATATACACTAATTGCAGAAATATATAAATCAAAGCGTAATAAAAAAATAATTTAATAAATTTAGGTATTCTTCAAATGCGCAAACTCAATGAGTCTCTTGCCTCCTTCGGTAAAATCTCCGCAGGCAACTACTATTTTTTCCTTTCCGCGTGAATCAGTATAAGAACCAAGTAAGGTTTCTTAAGTTTTAAATCCGAGGGATACAAAAATATGACAAGCAAGGTATTCACTCATCAATATTTATTATAATACTTATAATTTTCATTCCTTTCAATAGGTATGAAAATATCAGGCATGATACCGCCCCCACCATAGACGATTTTACCACTTTTAGTTCTGTATTCTATTGAGTCATTTAGTTTTATACTGTCTTTGCTTTCGTATTCACCTTTCATCATACGTTCAAACAGTTCGCTTTCATACTCTTCTGAATGACCATTAACATAAGGCTTTTGTATACTTCTTCCACTTGGGGTGTAATACTTGGCTACAGTTAACCTGATAGCGGAACCATCAGGCAATGACAATTGCTCTTGAACCAGCCCTTTTCCGAATGATCTTCTGCCAATAATGTTAGCCCGGTCATTATCCTGCAAAGCACCGGCAACAATCTCACTGGATGAAGCAGAACCTTCATCAACCAGTACTACAAGATCTCCTTTTTCAAATAGACCCTTGGATGTGGCATAGGCAACTTCCTTCGATCTGTTATAACCTTCAGTGTAAACTATCAGGTCCTTTTCAGGAAGAAAATGGTCAGCTACATCTATGGCCGATTGAAGAAATCCTCCGCTATTGCCACGCAAATCAAGAACTAGTTTCTTCATTCCCTTTGACTTTAACGAAAGAAGTGCATCAGTAAATTCAGCAGCAGTAGTGGTAGAGAACTT
>ENA-UOOK01005663-UOOK01005663.1-fermentation-metagenome-genome-assembly--contig:-NODE-5663-length-12451-cov-5.568732_pt1 | contig 12451 bp, 12 predicted proteins | sample MGYA00245777_ERZ724023 | MGnify/ENA primary metagenome ERZ724023 (study PRJEB28704, sample SAMN03018312) | fermentation metagenome | biome: anthropogenic terrestrial biome; feature: soil; material... | reverse complement strand
GCAAAATTATTATTATCCATATCTTTTCTCCTTAGTTAATCCCTTCATGTTTTATATCGACTTTTTTTGCAAATTATTAAGATGATAATAAAAAATATATAAAAATATTATATTAAAGCTTATTTAATTCAATATTTTGCCGATATATGCATGTAGGTTATTTTAAAATGTTATGGAGATTGTATGATAGATAATAATATAAGTGTAAAAACCAATAATCATATAAATGAAAATGCCGTTGCTAAAATAAAGACAAAGACGGAAATGCCTATTAATTTACCCGATCCGGCAAGAGTGACAAAAACTCCCCAAAAAGAAGCGGACAGTCAGATAAAGCAAGAGCTTTTCAGCTACAATCCGGATTCTGTGCATGACAAATTTGTTAAGTTGCTGCAAAATTCCCCTGCCTTGTCTGAGCCTTTGAGAAAGCTTCTTTTAAGCAAGCAATTTATTAACGTAAATATAAAAAGAGACCCAATGCTCAGTGTATTTTTTGAATCCTTCCTTAAAAACATAGAAATGAATGATTCGGAAATTTTAGAGTTTCTTAAGTTTCAAAAAAATACCCGCACTAAGTTTCAGGGTGAATTTTTCGATGAAATAAAAAACTTATTGGCAGGGGCTGATAACGAGGATTTTAAATCCGTACTGCAAAGCTTCCTGCGAAGCTATGATTGCTTTACATCTGTGGAAGAAACGTATAAATCAATAGGCTCCGCCATGAAAAATATCGAAAAAAACCTTCCGGATATATTAAAACTCCCATTTAATGAAATGGCGGAAAAACTGACTTATGATGCAAAGCACTTGGATTTAAACCTTAGTATATTAAAGGGTGAGGTTATTCCCTTCCTCAGCAGATATATTTCACGAATGAATGATTTTGGAGTAGTAAGGGACTATGTATCCGTGTTGGTTCACAACATAATAAGGTTGGAATTTGCTGAGAAGGACTACTTTGCCTGCCAGCTGGAAAAAATGTTCGATTACCTGAAATATAATTTCAATTTTGATGCAAAACAGATGGAAGAATTGAAATTGTCTTTAATAAGCACCTATGAGGAAGTATCTGATGTTGAAAACAAATCACTTAAAGCTTTTTTTAAGATGCTTAAAAAGGGAGCTTCGGAAAGCAAAAACCCTGTAAATAAGGGCTTAATGAGAGAGGTTGCAGATTCTCTCATATTCAGTCACAATGTAAACATGCCCCTGATTCATATGTTTTTGCCTTTAAGCTACAAGGGACTTTTTATGTTTTCGGATATATGGATAGGTGAAGACAATAAAGGGGCAAAGAATGATAATGACCGTGGATACAAGGCTTTTATAACATTTGATATTGAAGGTTTGGGATATTTCGAGACAATTTTAAACCTAAGGGAAAAATTACTTTCATTGGATATTTCCGTACCCCACAGCATATCTGCGCATACGGAAAAAATTAAAAAAGATTTAAGTGAAATTTTATGCAAAAATGATATAATAGCAGAAGGTATAAATGTACGGGAATGTACCAAAGCTAAAAAATTCAGCGAGGTTTTTTCAAATTTAGCCGAAAGGAAGAATGGTGTAGATGTCACAATTTAAAGACAAAGCAAAAAATGCCGTTGCCCTCAAGTATACTGATAAAAACAACGCACCGGTTGTAATTGCTTCCGGCGCAGGCTACATTGCGGACAAGGTTGTTGAAATAGCCGAAGAAAACGGAATTCCCGTATACAAGGATGCCTCTCTTGCGTCAATGCTGTCTCAATTGAATATGGGCAGTGAAATACCTGAAGAGCTTTTCAGCTCAATTGTTGATATTTATGTTTATTTTCTTAATTTTAAAATACCCAAAGAGCCCTCTGATTAGGAGATTATCATGAATTCGGACAAATCGGTAAAAATATTTGATATGAATAAGAAGTTTATGGGAAAAGGATATGTGTTGAGCCAAAGCTCTGATGTAATAATGGTAAAGGGAGCGGAGCTTCCGGTTCTAAAAGCAGGCAAGGAAATAATTATAGAAATATATAATGATTTTTCGGGAATATCCCAATATCTGTGCCGCGTGAACATAGCTTCCGTCAACCAGCTCAATGCTCTCATAATAGGGAAAAATCCCGATTTTGAAAGACGAAATTCATTAAAGGTACGGGTTGATCTATCATTTTACATAGAGAATATATACAGGAGTGATGAGAATGTTACGGAAGATTTTCCCAATATGAAAATCAATCTTCTGAATTTAAGCATGGGCGGAATGTTGATTTCTTCAAATTACCGGCTATTCACAAACGATGTAATAGAGTTTTATTTTCATTACGAAAACAGCTTGTTAATTTTGTTAAAGGCTAAAGTAGTGAGAATCGATAAAACAAATGATGATGGCGCAAATCAATTATCCGCAGTTAATTATGGATGTAAATTTTTGCAGATACCTGATTTTTATGAAGATTTAATTACAAAATATCTATACATGAGACAGCTGCAGATATATAGGGATTAAAGGAGTAAGTATGAAAAAAACAGTAATTTTTGCAATTGCGGTAATGCTTTTAGCGAGCAGTTTAAATATTGCCCTTGGAGCGCCCAATAAAAAATTAAGGGGAAAATTTTCCGAAAGCGATATATCCGGAACAAATTTTAAGCAGATTACCTTTACCCCTTATTATTCCAACGAAGATACAAAGGACACATATTATATATACCTTCCGTCCGGATATTTTATTGAAGGAAGCAGTGCATCTTATACGGCAGACAGAAACGGCAGCTATCCCTTTACCGTTTATGACGGAAGCAATAAGGAAACCTTCGTCTACAAAGTAAAAAGTATTGAAGAAACCGACAAGGACAATGATGAAGAAATCATTCCGAGAGATATCAAGCTGATGTATGATTATGAAAAGAAGCAAATTTTATTTAATCTTCAGCTAAATAAGGCAAGGGAAGTAACAACTTCCAAGAACACATCCTTTTCCAACGAAATAAATTATTATATGGGAGACATTAAAAACAATATACCTTATAATTTATCGTTTAAAATTGACGGAAAATCTTTTAATTATAAAGTTGTAAAATCCGGTGAGTATTATCTTTTAATTTCTGTTTCGCCTGTTAATTATGATGACTATAGCACGGTAGTGGAGTACTTCGGCTATAATTTTACCAATAATGAAGTATACACAGTTACTCCGCCCAAGGATATTTACGACGATAACGGAAGTTATAAAGTATTGGTTAAATCGGACAAGGATCAGCATATATTCAACATTAATATAGACGATATTGATTTCAGAAGACCTTCCGTTGATTGGAGCTTCTACGATGACAAAATTACAATAGATGCCGGGGACGACTTCGGTTTAAGCTACATTATTGCATATGACGGGAAATATGTTCCTATTAACGGCAAGGAAGCAGAATATCATCATCCCGAGGAAATTATATACAACGGTGAATACATTTTTGTAATTGCAGATAAGAACGGAAACCGTACGGTTAAAAATGCAGAAATAAAAACAAAAAGAAAGCTGATAACCTCTAAAACCCGCCACGCCATTAATTTGGATGTCCATGACTTTAAATATACGGACGAATTATTTGAAAATAAGGGTATTGAATATAAAAAAACCGAGGAAGTCAGGATATATGAAAATATTCTTCCGGCATATATGAACGGTAAAAGCTCGGAGAAATTCAGCCCGGATTCTTCCGTTACGAGGGCGGAAATGGTTACTGTATTCTGCAGGCTGAACAATTTGCCCTATGACGGGAGCTCTTATTTAAAGTCTAAATTTACTGACATCGGCGACCATTGGGCAAGAGATTATATAGCAATGGGAAGCAGCAAAAAATATGTTTCAGGCTATAAGGATAAAACCTTTAAGCCCGACAATCCGGTTACCCGTGCGGAATTTTGCCAAATGCTTACAAAAATAAGCGAATATAAGTCCTTGCTGAATAATATTCCCGCATACGCAAACAAGAATTATGCCGATTTGAGCAAACATTGGGCTGAAAAGGAAATAATAAAAATTTCAGGCAGGAACTTGGTTACCGGCCACGACATCAACTTTTATCCTGATGAGCCTATAACGCGAGGGGATGTTGTTCATGCAATAAATACACTTTACGGATTTAATCCCACAGACTCGGAATTGGCATATATTAATTCTTTATATGATAAATACTACGGCTTTGAAGATATTGACAGTCACAAGCACTATGACGATATAATTATTTCGGTTGTGGGTATGTACAGAGAAAAATTGAAGTGAAAAATTATTTAAGGGGGAGACTATGGTAGTAAATTACATGGAAAAGGTTGTGAAAGAGTATCTTGACAAAGTTTTGTCAGACCCGATTTATGATTCCGTATGCAAATGTGAGCAATGCAGGGATGATATTATGGCAAAGGTTTTAAACAATATGGAGCCCTTTTATATCACCTCGAAGACGGGAGAGGTTTATGCCGAATATTCCAAGCTTGAAACCCAGCATCAAGCTGAATTGATCAGGGAAGTCATCAATGCCATTAAATCTGTATCGACAAAACGGGGACATTAAATTATTTTCAGTTGTTTCCCATAGGATTTAATTGTCAGGTCTCCGGTGGTGCTGTCAAAAATTATGGTACGGCCGTAATTTTCACCAACATCCTCGGAGATAATCTTAATATTTAATCTTGCCAAGGTTTCTTTTGCGGAAGCTATATTCCTTTCGCCTATACTCCCGAATGTGGAGCTTCCTTTAATTTCAAACATTTTAGCACCCCCTGCGATTTTGGCGATCATTCTCTGCCTCACAGCGCCTAAATGCTCCATTTTTCTTACCATTTCCGTTATTCCCGTATCCGCATATTTAAAAATATTTACTTTATCCCTGTCGTTGTTATATGCCAACATAATGTGTGCCATCCCTGCAATCCGGACACCTTTATCTATTATACAAATACCTACGCAGGAGCCGAGAGCATAGGATATAAGCATTTCCGGAGAATGAACGATTTTCATATCCGAAATTCCCACGTTTACAGTTGTCATATATCCATACCAAACTTTTTCATTAAAATCTTCAGGGATTGTCTGTCAGGCAATAAAAGCATGTAGCTGTAAACCGTTTCGTTCTGACAAAAATATTTTCCCTTGATGAAAACAACCTTTGAAGCGGCTTCGCTGAATTCTGCGGTCACGGCATCCAACAGTGCGCCGGACATATCGATATTAAGAGACGGAACCGCTACCCTGATTCTCATATCCGTAAGGGATGATATTGAATTTACATAGGAAGAAACCATTATATTGCTTATTTCAGACAGTGCCGAAAGCTCTAAATCGGATATGTCCTCAAAACTTTTAAGTTCTGTTCCAAGCAGGGTATTCAATATTAAATGCGCAAATTCTTTCTTTATCAAAAACAATATTACTCCCTCTATATCCCCCTCAAAGCCTATTAATACACCCACCACAACATTTTCAGCTCCCCCGATGGATTCAATAATATCATTGTAATCTAATAAACTCACTTCGGGCACATTCATTTCTATTCTTTTTGACAGCATTTGAGAAAGAGAGGTTGCCGCATTGCCTGCACCTATGTTTCCCACTTCCTTCAGAATATCAATATGTACTTCATTCAGTTCCACACTGCCGCCTCCTTATATATCAATATCTCCCGGGTTCAGTGGCACGACGGCTATATCTCTTCCGTCATTATATACCTTGCTGAAGTTTATATCTCCCCTGACCCTATACTTTATTCCGCCTATTTCTATTCTTGTGTTTGAGTAAATTATTCCTGTGCAAATAACCTTATAGTCTGATATATCCCGTAAAAGCTTATTTTCACGAAGCTTATTTTTTATTTCATTAATTTCGCTGCTTAACTTTATTTTACTGAGCATCAATTGTTTTTGCACAGTGCTCTTCCCGTCTAAGTTTAATTTCATAATTTGAGCCGTTTTTTCGTCTAATTCTTTCAATTCTTTACTTTTAATCAACAATTGTTTTTCAAAATGACGATTGCTTTGATTGCTTGCTTCCGCCATCCTTTGCTCTGCGTAATAATCCGACAAGTCAATTACTATATTTGTTTCAGGGTTTGTCTTGCTTCCGATTGTCTTGGTATACACGGTATTTTTTGCACATGTTACACCGCCGATAATTGCAGCGTTTGAACCCTTGATTATTACAGATTCTCCCGCATTCGCTTCGCTGTTAATCAAGGTGCTGGCATATATTGTCTTTTCCGATGTAATTGATGCATTTTCAATATATTTACTCGTTATGTTTCCCTTTGCATAAATACTTCCCTTTCCCATTCCGTTCATTCCTTTATTAATAACCACCTCACCCTCAGACCTTATGTACGCTCCTTCAACCATACCGCCTATTTTAATATCACCTTTTGCGTCAACTGAAAATCCTTCTTTTATATCTCCTGTTACAATAACATTTCCTACAAAGTCAATATTTCCCGTAGAATTATCTACATTTTTTACCCTATATACATTCTCAACAAGCACTTTTCCGTTTTTCAATTCTACGCATCCGTCCATGCTTGCCAAAAGTTGAAGCTCGTCTTGCGAAATATATGTATTGCTGCCATGGTTGAAGGAAATATTCTTACCTCTTTTATAGGCTATGCTGCCGCCAAAAACATCAATTCCGTCCTCCCCTTCTTCCGGGGGAATTATATGGCATAATACAGTATCCTTTTTAACATTTATAATATTGTTTAAGCTTCTGAAATCAATCGTTCCGTCATCACTTTCCAAAAACCTTTTTTCTTTTTTTGTATCAAAATTATATACTATTCGCGCATCCTTACCGTCTGTCGGATTTCTACCCACAGCCGCCGCCAGTTCCTTTGAATATTCCTTATTCTTACAATATTCAACAATATCATTTTTCCTGATTCCAAATACAATTTCCTTCCGGTCTAAATAATTTAAAATTTCTTGGGGAGAAATATCTGCTGATTTATCAAACAGCTCAATCCTAACATATACCTTCAGCTTATCTGCCGAAACCAAGTGACTGATTTCATACAAGGGCATTTTTTCTTCAAACGGCAATACCATGGCTAACCTCTCAAGGAGTTAATAACTTGTTCTATTTGGTCCGCTGTCTGTATAACGTTTGAATTAAGCTGAAATGCCCTTTGGATTTGAATGAGCTTTACCATTTCTTCCGAAGCTTCAACATTGGAAGCTTCCAAAAATCCCTGCAGCACCTTTGTCTCGCTTTTTTCCGTTACATTGTACTCCCCATCTTCGCTTGAAATTCTGTATAAGTTGTTGCCTGCCTGCTGCAGACTGCTGTTGTTTTCAAAGGTAAAAACACCTATATCTTCACTGCTCAAAGGGTAACCCTCTTCTAAAATTATAGGCTCCTCCTCGCTGCTTAAAACATATCCCCCTTGATACATTAGATAATTTTCATCATCCATATTTACAATTTCGAAGCTTCCGCCCCTTGTAAACAAATTTTCATCTTCAAATTGTACTGCGAAAAAGCCGTCTCCGGTTATTGCGAAATCTGTGGGTACCCCTGTCCTGAAGGGGGCTCCCTGACTGAATATAACATCAATTTTCCCTATCTTTGAGCCGCTTCCGGATTTTAATCCCGTGTTTGCTCCTTCTGCCCCTCTGATATTTGTGTAAATTAAATCGGAAAATTCCGGCTTTGATTTTTTAAATCCAACGGTCTGTATATTTGCCATATTATTTGATATGACATCCAAATAGTTTTTATTGCCTGCGGCACCGTTTGCTCCCGTATAATAAGCCTTAATCATATAAACCTCCTATATTTTCCCTATTTCGTTTACTGCCTTATCGTTTATCATATCGTAAATCTTAAAAGCCTGAGATGCTGTCTGCAATGCTCTTTGAGATGCTAACATGCTTGTTAATTCTTCCGTTATATCAACATTGGACCTCTCGATTGTTTTATTTGATATGACAGGATATTCGACCAATTCCGGCGACCTGTCCGCCAAAAACATTCCCTCGCCGAATTTTCTGAGGCTGTTGTAATCGAGGAAGTTGTAAACAGCAATTTTATCCTCCTCTTCCCCTTCAATCATTATGCTGCCGTCAGGAAGAAAATCAAATTTGTCTCCTCCGATATATATGTCGCCGAATTCACCCTGTATCCTCCCGATTCCGCTTAATGCCAAGTACCCTTCATCATCGATATTAAAGCTTCCGTTTCGTGTGTACAATATTTGCCCTCCGCTGTCAACCGCAAAAAATCCCGCTCCCATTATTGCAAAATCAGTGGCATTTCCTGTCTCCTCCAAAGCTCCCATCGAATGTACGGTATTGTTTCCTATAATTGCTCTTATAGTTGAAACACTGCCAATTGGCGTTGTTTCTTCAATAATTCCGTTTTGCTTGTATTTATTAATCAACAGATTCCCGAAATTTGAAGTTACAGCCTGCTCCTTTTTATATCCCGCCGTATTTATGTTTGCTAAATTATTGCCCGAAATATCTATCTTCCTCTGCTGGGTAAGCATACCGGAAGTTAATGCATAAAATCCTCTCGACATATTTTCACCTCTTTTAATTTTCACAGTATAAATAGCTTTTAACGCTTTTTTTCAGCTTCTGCAATGCGGATGTATGAATTTGGGATACCCTCGAATTGCTTATTTCCATAATGGATGCAATTTCCTTAAGCTTCAATTCTTCCTTGTAATACAATGAAATAATTAATTTTTCCTTTTCATTGAGATTATCAACACTATCCTTAAGTACACGGAACAGTTCCTTGGACTCCATTTCAGATTCGGGCAAATCAATGTCGCCTGCTCCGCAATCAGCTAAATTAGCTTCTCCTATTAATTCTTCAAAGGATACTATGCTTGCCCCGTAAGCCCTGCCGATAATTTTGCTGTATTCATCCATTCCCATGTTCAAATGCTGTGCCACCTCATTTTCTGTGGGTGCTCTTCCCAATTTATTCGCCAATAATTCCTCTGCGTCCTTTATACTCTTATGCTCGCTTTTGACCTTGCGGGGAATCCAGTCCTGTTTTCTCACATAATCAATGATGGAGCCTTTTATGCGTATGGAAGCATATGTTTCAAACTTGGTGTTTTTTGATGTGTCATATTTTTCAATTGCATCCATGAGTGCTATTATTCCTTCATTTACAATATCATCAACATCACCGTAATATTGATATATGCCTCTCATTTTCAAAGCAATTATTTTAACCAAGCCGCTGTATTTCTCAATTATTTTATTTCTGAGATCAACGTCTCTCGAATCCTGATATTGCTTCCATATGCATGCATCAAATTCTTCAATATGTGCGGGATTGTTTTCGATTAAAATCATATGCATCACTCTTTCATTTTAAATTGCAACATTTCCCAATGCCTGTATCTGAACGGAATTATCAATTTCGTTAAATGACAGAACCACTGCCTTAGGGTAAAATTGATCTAACAACTTTCTGAAATATCCTCTCACGAAGGGAGATGTAAGTATTATAGGTATATTTATTTCACCCTTTAATTTGTTAATTTGCTCGATTAACTGAGTTACTAACTTTTGCATCAGTTCAGGTTCAATTGATAAATAAGAGCCTTTTTCATTTTTACCTATTGAGTTGATTACTAATTTTTCGATTTCCGTGCTCAGGGTAATAACTCTTATTTGCCCTGCTTCAGACCATTTCCTGGTAATAGTCCGCTTCAATGCTTGTCTTACATATTCCGTAAGCATTTCTGTATCCTTCACAGCCATCCCGTAATCGCTTATTGTTTCCAAAATAGTTTCCATATCTTTTATGGGAATTCCTTCCCGAAGCAAATTTCCCAATATTTTCTGCAGATTTCCGTGAGATACTATTCCGGGAACAACTTCCTCAACCAATAATTCATTGTCTTTTTTAACATTATTGAGAAGCCGGTTTAACTCCTGCCTTGACAGCAGCTCGTAAGCATGTGATTTTATAACCTCGGACAAATGGGTAATCAGAACAGACAGAGGATCTATTACGGTATATCCGTACATTTCCGCCAACTCCTTCTTGTCTTCCTTAATCCACCTGCTGGGTATGCCGTAAGCGGGCTCGATTGTTTCGATGCCGTCAACTTCCCCCGTTAAATTCCCCGGGTCGAGAGCTAAGTAGTATTCTGACAATATTTCTCCCTTAGCCACTTCCTCTCCCTTTATGCTTATTACATATTCATTGGGATTAAGGTATCCGTTGTCTCTAAGTCTGACAGAAGGAACTACCATTCCCATTTCCTGAGCAAATTGTCTCCTGAACATTACCACCCTGTCGATAAAGTTTCCTCCGCTGTACTCGTCAACCAAGGGAATCAGGCTGTACCCCACTTCCAAGGCTATGGGGTCTATTTGAATAAGCTCATAGATGTTGTCGATATTTCTGTAGTATTCGTCTTCGGATACCTCCTGGCCGTTACCGCGAATGTCTTCCGGTTCCGGAACATCACCAGTCCTTGTCCTTAAAAGCTTAACGCCCAAGAATATGAAAAGCGACGCGAGAACAATTACCTGAGGCAGAGGGAACCCCGGTATCAATGTCATGAGGAGTATGATTATTCCCGATATTATCAAAACCAGGGGCTGAGATTTAATTTGATTTGTAAGGTCAACATTTAAGCTTCCCTCCGATGCAGCCCTTGTAACAATCATACTTGTTGCGGTTGCAACCAATAATGCGGGTATCTGAGAAACCAGCCCGTCACCTACGGTTGCTATGGAATAGGTCTGCAGCACGTCTGCAAAGGTTGCTCCTCCCTGCACCATACCTATGATTATTCCGCCTATAAAGTTTATGAACGTAATTACTATGGACATGATGGCATCGCCTTTTACAAATTTAGTGGCACCGTCCATTGCCCCGTAAAAGTCTGCCTCTCTTTGTACGTTCTTTCGTCTTAACAGTGCCTCCTGCTCGGTTATTATCCCTGAGCTTAAATCAGCGTCTATTGCCATCTGCTTGCCCGGCATTGCATCCAATGTAAATCTTGCGGTAACCTCCGCCACTCTTTCTGCTCCCTTTGTTATTACAATAAACTGCACCAATACAATAATTAAAAATATAATGAATCCGACAACCGCATCTCCCTGCAGAACAAAGTTTCCGAATGTGGCAATTACAGCTCCGGCATTTCCGTTATTTGTTAAAATCAATCTTGTGGAGGATACGTTTAAGGATAATCTGAAAAGCGTACTGACCAGAAGAATTGAAGGGAACACCGAGAATTCCAACGCTTCCTTTATATACATCGTCGTAAGCAATGTAACTATGGACACAGCAATGTTGATAATAAACATTAAGTCCAATAAAAACGGAGGCAACGGTATTATTATCATGAGTATTACTGCTATTATGAACAGTGAAACCGAATTATTTAATATGTTTTTCATATTTAATGTCTATCCTTTTCCTTAAGCCTGTAAACCCAAGCTAATATTTCCGCAACAGGCTCATAATATTCTACGGGTATTTCCCTATTCAGCTCCGACTTAGCATATAATGCTCTTGCCAAGGGAATATTTTCAACGACGTTAATCTTGTACTCCTCTGCCTTTTCTATAATTCTCAAGGCTAAATTGTCGGTTCCCTTTGCCAATACAACGGGAGCATTGTCTTTTTCAATGTTGTAGCCTATTGCCACCGCATAGTGTGTTGGATTTCTTATGATAACATCCGCCTTCGGAACCTGCTGCATCATCCTCGACATTGAAACAGCTCGTTGTCTTTCCTTGATTTTCCCCTTTACTTTAGGATCTCCTTCCATTTGCTTGTACTCTTCCTTAACCTCCTGCTTTGTCATTCTGATATTTTTTTCATATTCCCACCAGGAGTACAGGAAGTCAAATGCCGAAATAGCTACAAATGCAATAATCACGCTTTTTACAACAGCCATAATTGATGCTCTGATAAAACCGATTCCCGATAATAGGTCCATTGAAGCTAATTTAGGTACATAGTTTAAATTCTTAATTATGGATGAATATACTACGTAGCCTAATATGGATATCTTAATCAAATTTTTCAGCAATTCCACAATGGCACGAATGGAAAACATTCTTTTTATGCCGGACAGCGGATTTAATTTTGAAAATTTAAACTTAATATTCTCCTTTGATATTAAAAATCTTGTTTGTGCTCCGCTTATTGCGACGGTTGCTATTATTGCGGAAATCATCAAGGGTCCCGCGGATGCAAAAATGGCAAATGCAATATCCTTGAACATGGGAGCCGCAAAGGAACTGTTTATGTTGTACGTGTATTTCATAAGGGATATATATTTATAAAATACATCGGAAGCAAATTTATAAATGTGCGATGACCAAAACTCCAATATATAAAAGGATATTGCAATAACTCCTACCGTTACGGCATCCTTGCTTTGAAATACATTTCCTTTTTTTCTTTCATCCCGCCTCTTCTTTGGGGATGCTTTTTCGGTT
>ENA-UOOK01005662-UOOK01005662.1-fermentation-metagenome-genome-assembly--contig:-NODE-5662-length-12453-cov-19.060736_pt1 | contig 12453 bp, 11 predicted proteins | sample MGYA00245777_ERZ724023 | MGnify/ENA primary metagenome ERZ724023 (study PRJEB28704, sample SAMN03018312) | fermentation metagenome | biome: anthropogenic terrestrial biome; feature: soil... | reverse complement strand
TTACAAATGTTTTATTTTTTGAATTGCAAAAATCCGTTGAACTGATATTAAGCCTACTTCCTGTAATGGCTTTTTGGACCGGCTTAATGACTGTGGTTGAAAAGTCGGGTATATTAAATAAATTGTCCGATATACTCAAACCAATGGTCAGGTTTCTTTTTAAAGAAGTTCAGAACAACACGAAAGCTATAAATGCAATCATTATGACCATTGCAGCCAATATGCTTGGCATTGGCAATTCTGCAACTGCATTTGGTATAAAGGCAATGCGAGAAATGCAGCTTGCCAATAAAGATAAAAATACGGCAAGTAACGCAATGTGTATGTTCCTGATAATTAATGTATCCTCAATCCAGCTTATTCCTATAAATATTATAAAATTAAGAGCTGATGCCGGAGCATTGGCACCTGGGGATATAATGCTGCCTACCATTGCAGCCACAACATTTTCAACAGCCGTGGCAATATTGTTTGCAAAATATTATGAAGGGAGAGAAGACCGTTGAGTATGTCGGATATAATATTGCCGGTGGTTATCGGTGCTATATTGTTCTATGGAATATATAAAAAGGTGGATGTGTACGGTGTGTTTGTTGAAGGAGCTATGGAAGGGGCAAAGTCAGCCATTAACATATTCCCATACATTTTAGCGGTTATATTTGCGATTAATTTATTCATTCAGTCTGGGGCGGAAAATTTTATAGTAAGTCTTCTGGCACCAGTTACATCACTAATCGGGTTTCCGACGGAGCTGTTATCGCTGTCAATAGTTAAGCCGTTGTCGGGGGGAGGATCTCTTGGTGTATTTCAATCCATATTAGACGGTTACGGACCGGACTCTTATATAGGAAGAAGTGCTTCAATATTGATGGGTTCGTCAGAAACAATCTTTTATACTACCGCAGTTTATTTTGGAGCGGTTGGAATAAAAAATGCCAGGCATACGGTAAAAGTAGGATTAATTGCACATTGTGCATCAATTTTTGCTTCACTGCTGGCAGGCAGATTCATGTTCTGATTATAATTAAGCGTTTAAACATTACTGTCATTCGCAGGGGACTCCTTTGAAGTCTCTTTTTTCCCCGATTCCTGCCATGCGGCAAAAACACCAATAAGTAAAAATACATCACCAAAACTTATTGTTTTAGGATAGGGATAGGGCGGAGGCAGGGTAATTATATCACACAGTATTTTAAACCTTGTTTCCTCAGTTAAAAGAGAGTGAACCAAATCCTGACCTGTTTGCAGATAAATTCTTTTAGTCTCTGCATTTGAAACTATTTCTGCAACAAAAACCGGCATTTTAAAGTCATTTGAAATAATGGCAATAAAATTCATCAAAGTTCCTATAAAAAGAAGCTTCATAAAGGTTTTATTGAAATTTAAAAGTGTGACGGCGAGTATTGCAAGATATATCAGCCAATGGAACGAAAGGGTCTCAAACAAGCCGCCTCCGCTGAAATTTTTATAAACAAATTCAGCGGCAAGTTCAACTGCTGCGGCTATTATCAATATTTGATAACCTTTAATTTCAAATGCTTTATTTATTGCATTAAGTTTTTTGCCCCTTATTAGCAAGGCAAATATTGAAATTACAGAAAAAAATATTATTTCCGGAATCATGATCCACCTATTCTGATAAAATAATAAATGCCTTTCTTAAAGCTGCTATTGCGTCATCGACGATGTCAGGATTAAATTGAGTGCCTGCATTAATCTTTATTTCGTTTAACGCATCTTCCATATTCAATGCATCTCTGTAAGGCCTGTCTGTTGTCATGGCATCAAAGGAATCGGCAATTATCAATATGGATGTTTCCAACGGTATACTTCCATTGCTTAGCCCATCCGGGTAGCCTTTACCGTCATACCTTTCATGGTGATGCCTTATTATGTCTGCTATATTAGTCAAATAGCTTAAATCGGCAATAATGTTTGCTCCTATTTCAGGATGAGATTTTATTGTTTCTAATTCTTCATTTTCCAACTTTCCGCTTTTATGCAGTATATTTTTATCAATTCCTATTTTTCCTATATCGTGAAGAAGGGCAGCACTTTTAATGGTGTCAATTTTGCTTTCAGGAAGTCCTAACTGCTTTGCAATTGCTTCCGAGTATGTGCTTACCCGAAGAGAATGTCCGCTGGTATAGGGGTCGTTTGCTTCAATTGCCCTTACGAGGACGTTCATGGTATCAAAGTAGTTTTTTTTCATATCAAGGTAAAGCTTAAAGGTGTACCTTGCCAATAATAGAGGTATGAAGAACAAAAGCAGACCGCCAATTCCGTAGCTGTTGTATGCAAAGGCAAGCAGTATACCTAATAATCCTACTAAAACTACATTTACCATCATAGAAAAGAAATTACTTTTCCATATATATGTGAAATCTTCTTTTAACAGTAGGTGCATTAATTCTGACATAAAAAATGTATTAAGCAATATATCAACAGCTAACGATGCGATTCCTGCAAATGGGTTAAAGAATTCAAAGCCCATATTAAGGTGTTTTGCTAAAAAAACATATACAATCCCTGCAATTCCAGAATTAACTATATACTGGCTTACATTAAAAATTGTTTTGTAAATAGGATTGTTAAATAAATGAACTCTTCCTCTACCGTCCACAAATGGGAACCTAAAGGCTACACCGATTGAGGTTATAAGCACCGCCGTCAGAGGATTCGTCAATAGAATAGCGGAATAGGTTAGTGCAAAGCTTACAGAAACTGCCCCAATTTTAGGCAAGGGGATTAAAAACGTTTCAGCTATAATTGAGAGTATGGAAAAGACTACAAGCAAGGTATAATCACCAATATAATATGTTTTAAAAAGGTATACCATAAGAACGGAGGCTGTAATAGCCAATAATAAAATATATATAAATAAATTTTTGCTTATGTGTTTTTTTTTAGCTTTATCATATGTAGTATTATCCATCTTTATCCTCTATATCTTCTATATAATGAAGGGCTAACTTAATTTTTAACTAAAGCCAGGAAAAATGAGCACCTGCTGCTAAAACTAATGCTACTAATGATGCTATCATAGGCATTAACTTCTTCATGTGTGAAACCTCCGACAGATAATCTCTGCTCGATTCGCTAATAGGAACAGGAAGGTTTCGCTACGCTAAATTTATTAATTTTTATTTTTTTTAGTCAGCCCTATCATTCTTTTATAAATAAACAGATTTTTCTGTTTATAGCGTTAAGTGTTGCTTTAATGGCAGAGTCAATTTTGTTGTTGGTAATTACAGCAGAGCCGACAAGTATACTTTCTTTGCCATGTTCAATTTGAGTGATTGCCGAAAGCATTACATCAATTCCTGCCACCTTGGCGGATTGTATGTCATCAACTATGAAGCAGTCCAGTTCAATCGCCTTTTTAATAGCATCCAAGGTTGACGATGCCGCAACCATAAGTACATTTTTTTCGGATTTAATTCCCTCAGCTTCTCCAATGTATAACTTTTCATCCCAGGAAAGCCTTGTGCTGACTTTTATTCTTTCCGAATTTGTTTCATTAGTGTAACCTTCATACAGAAGCCTGAAATCAGAGCTAACAGGTATATTCTTATTAACCTGGGCTACACTTATAATCTTATAATCAACATCTAAATTAAAATGAGATAATAAAGTGGTTCGTATATCCCGTACTACCTGCTTTGAGTGCCTGCTGCTGTCAGACAGAACATGTATTTCAGTTATACTATTATCAGAATCAGCAATTATTTTACATGACAGAACAGATTTTATATTGGCCAAAAAGCTTTCTATTTCTTCGAAATCCATGGTATCCTCCAAACGTTGTACTGTTTTTATTATAATACATAATTATTAGATTTTCAACAAAAAATTAGTAAATTATATAATAATTTTAAATTTGCTATCAAAGTTATACAAAAACATACAATTTTACCATCGTATGTTTTGTTCTATTTATTATTTGTAAGTTTATACCATGTGTTAATATTCATAATCAAAAACGTTCTATTCAAATACAAGGATTTTAGTCTGTGAATGGTTACTTTCGATATTAAAATTCATTAAAATATTTCAATATGCCTGTGTATATTGCCCAGGCTATTTTTTCCTGGTAATTGTCCGTGATAAGTTTTTTTTCTTCGGCATTGTTGGATAAAAATCCGCACTCGATAAGTATAACCGGTCCTTCGGTATCATCCATTATTTTTATATCCTTTTTAACCTGGGGGACTCTTTTATTGTCTTTATCCAATATGTTTTTTAATGAATCCTGAAGTGTGTCTGCGGCAATTTTTCCCTTCACGCTGTCTTTCTGATAAAAGACATGAGCACCGTAATACTGTTTTTGAGGAAATGAATTAAGATGTATGGAAACAGTTAGATCCGCTTCTGTTTCATTTATTTTTTTCACTCTGTTGCTCAAATCTTCATTCTTCTTTTCTCGTATAGTTTTGGATTTTAATGAATATAAACCTTCATCCCCATATCGTGTCATTTCCACCTCAAACCCGTTTCCTTCAAGGAAGTTCATGAGCTTTTGTGATATTGCCAGGGTCAGGGGAGCTTCGCCAATTCCCATGTCTCCGCTGGCTCCCTGGTCCATGCCTCCATGTCCCGGGTCTATGAGAATCTTTATTTTTTTTACTTGCTCTTTCCCAGTGGCGTCAATGGTTTCTGTTGACTTGTTTATATCAGAAAATAATGACAATAGCAGCACAAATACTAATGCTATTGCAAATACTATATTTACTTTTTTAAGAATGCTTTCCATTTGTCCCTCCGGTTTTATTCTTTATATAAGATTATGAGACCGGGGACATAATAATTACAAATTACAAAAATTATAATGTGGAATTGACATTAACTTTTTATTCAGATATACTTTTTACGTTAGGAGTGGTTAAAATAAATATTAAAGCATTAGTTGCAGGCTTCATACTGGATTCAATTGTTGGGGATCCGCAGGGATGGTTTCATCCTATCAGGCTTATTGGGAAGATGATATCCTACGTGGAAAACAGGCTGAGAGAAAAATGCAGGACAAGCAGTGATGAAAAAAAAGCAGGTGTAGTTCTGTGGATTACAGTTGTATTCACTTCATTTGCGGTTCCTTATGTTATTTTATTAATTGCAGCTAAAATAAGTTTTAAGGTTGCTATTGTTATTGAAAGCATAATGTGCTGTTACATACTTGCCGCCAAAAGCCTTAAGGATGAAAGCATGAAGGTATATACATCCCTAAAAAACAGTAATCTGCAGGAAGCAAGAAAAAATTTATCTTATATTGTAGGAAGAGACGTTGAAGGGCTAAACGAAAGCTCTGTTGCCAGGGCGGCAGTTGAAACGGTGGCAGAAAACACATCTGACGGTGTAATAGCTCCCATGCTTTACATAATGTTGGGGGGTGCGCCCCTTGGTTTCATGTACAAGGCTGTTAATACACTGGATTCAATGGTGGGATATAAGAACGAAAAATATATAAATATTGGCAGATTTTCTGCTATTGCAGATGATGCTGCCAATTATGTTCCTTCCAGGCTTGCAGCTTATTTTATGATTGCCTCATCTTGGACTTTAAAAATGAACTATAAAAACGCATATAAAATTTACAAAAGAGACAGATATAATCATAAAAGTCCTAATTCTGCACATACGGAGTCTGTATGTGCCGGTGCGCTTAACATAATGCTTGGAGGAGACAGTCACTATGGCGGTAAATTGGTTTCAAAGCCAACTATCGGCGATAATACCAGAGAGGTTGAAACCGAGGACATAATAAGAGCCAATAAATTAATGTATACAACATCATTATTGTTTTTATTGACAGGAACGTTAATAGAATTTATTTTATGGTAGTTTACCTTAGGAGTACAAGGAGTATAAAATGGAAAATGAAACACATGGAGCAGATATATATACCGCTGCGGAAAAGTCGGGAACAGACAAGGATAAAATAATAGATTTTTCTTCAAATATTAATCCGTTGGGAATGCCTGATTCAGTAAGGAAAGCTGCGATAAATTCAATTTCGGATTCCCACAAATATCCTGATATTAATTCAAGAGAGCTAATAAAATGCATTTCCCGTGCAGAAGGTGTTCCCCACAAATGGATTTTCCCATCTAACGGAGCAGCAGAGGCGATATACAGAATTGTTCAATATTTAAAGCCTGAGAGGGGGCTTGTAACCGCTCCGGCTTTCAGCGAATATGAAAACGCCTTAAAAGCTTCGGGAGCTCAGGTAACTTATTACAATTTAAGAGAAGAACAGAACTTTGAAATAAAAGATGACATACTGGATTATATAAACAAAGAAATGAAAATTGTGTTTATTTGCAATCCCAATAATCCCACAGGCCGGCTTACAGATAAGAAAACAATGGAAAATATAATCAGACGCTGTAAACAGACAGGAACCTTTGTTGTAATAGATGAATGTTTTTTGGATTTTACGGAAAATAAGCAGGAATTAAGTGCCGTAAGTCTCCTAAGGGAATACGACAATCTGATTGTGCTTAAAGCATTTACAAAAATATATGCAATGCCTGGAATAAGGCTTGGTTACTGTATGTCGGCGGATGAAAAGTTAACAGAGGGCTTAAAATCCTCCGGGCCACCCTGGAATGTTTCTTCAATTGCCCAGTGTGCGGGAGTTGCCGCATTGGATGAAAAGGAGTATGTGGAGAAGACAGTAAGATACGTAAGGGAACAGAGAAATTACCTAAAAGAAGAATTGAGCAGGCTGAATGTAAAGGTGTATGATTCTAACGCAAATTATATATTATTCAGGCTGTATGATAATATTGATTTAAAAGAAGAAATTCTGAAAAAAAATATACTAATCAGAAGCTGTTCAAATTACAAGAATTTAGATGGCAGCTACTACAGAATAGCGGTAAGAACAGACAAAGAAAATAAATTGATTATAAAAGCAATGAAAGATATAATGGGAAGCAACTGAAAACAATTGATTTTACGGACGGTTCTTTCTGCCGGGAGAAGAATCCGACATTAAAACTGTCTCCAAAATCTACGGTTGAATTTTACTAACATAAGGGAGGTAAATATGACAAAGGTAATAATGGTGCAAGGTACAACCTCAAATGCAGGAAAAAGCCTGATTACGGCAGCCCTATGCAGGATTTTCAGGCAAGATGGTTTTAAAACCGCACCTTTCAAGTCTCAGAATATGGCACTAAACTCTTATATAACCAATGACGGGCTGGAAATGGGGAGAGCTCAGGTTATGCAGGCGGAAGCCGCAGGAATTGAGCCTGATGTGAGAATGAACCCTATTCTCCTGAAGCCTACAGGAGATAAAGGTTCTCAGGTTGTATTGAACGGAAAGGTGTTCAGAGATATGACAGCAAGCGAATATTATACCTACAAACAGGACATGATTCCTCATATCTTAAAAGCATATAATTCACTTGCAGAGGAATATGATATTATTGTGATTGAAGGGGCGGGAAGCCCTGCTGAAATAAATCTGAGAGAGCAGGACATAGTCAATATGGGTATGGCTGAAATGGCAGATGCTCCGGTTATTATAGTGGGGGATATTGACAGGGGTGGTGTATTTGCTTCTCTTGCAGGTACCATGCTTCTATTTGATGAAGAAGAAAGGCAAAGAGTAAAAGGCTTTGTTATCAACAAGTTTCGCGGAGATATAAGCCTGCTTAAGTCCGGACTTACCATGATTGAGGATATAACTAAAGTTCCGGTGCTTGGAGTAGTGCCCTATATGAGGGTGGACATAGACGATGAGGACAGCTTGTCTGAAAGGCTCACAGATTATACTGGAAACAGTCTTATTGACATTGTGGTAATAAGGCTTCCAAGGATATCAAACTTTACTGATTTTAATGTATTTTCATTAATTAACGGTGTTTCATTAAGGTATGTTTCCGACACAAAGGAGCTGGGGCAGCCTGATATGATAATTATTCCCGGAACCAAGAATACTATTGGGGATTTGAAATGGCTAAGGCAGTCAGGTCTGGAAACCAAGATCATAAGATATGCCAATGAAGGCGGAGCTGTATTTGGAGTTTGCGGAGGCTATCAAATGCTGGGAGAAGAGATAAACGACCCCGATAATGTAGAAGGGGGAGGGACTGTTAAAGGTCTCGGACTTCTAAATACAGTCACGGATTTTTCAAGTGAAAAAACAACAGTCAGATCATCAGGTAAAATCAATAACTTAGACGGGTTTTACAGCCGATTGTCAGGGCTTGAGGTTGATGGGTATGAAATTCATATGGGCAACTCACGAATAATCGAAGGCTTACCTATGAACACACTAAATTTAAAAACAGACGGCTGTGTAAACAACAATGTTGCGGGAAGCTACCTCCACGGCATATTTGACAACAGCGAGGTAGCAAGCACCTTAGCTAAAATTTTAGCTGACAATAAAGGGGTGTCTCTGGATGAAGCATCTCAATTTGATTATAAAAAATACAAGGAAAGCCAGTATGACCTACTTGCGGATACGGTTAGAAAAAACATTGATATCGATGAAATTTATAAAATTTTAGGGGTATAGATAGTGCTGATAAAAAAAGAGTTAATAAATAGCTATATTATTAACTCTTTTTTAAATTTTCAGTTAACAGAATTAGTGCTTCTTCCAAATTGAAGGAGTAAATGCTGCAAGTACTGGAATTATCTCCAGCCTTCCCAGTATCATGCATGCGGTTAAAACTATTTTGCTCAGGTTTGAAAAATCCGCAAAGCTCCCCATGGGTCCTACCAGTTCAAAACCTGGTCCTATGTTGCTTATGGTGGCTATAACCGCCGAAAAAGAAGACATAAAATCAAAATTATCCATTGAAACAATAATTACGGAAAAAATGATTATGACAACATAAGAGAAGAAAAATATCAATATGCTCCTCAATGTATCCGAATCCACGATTTTTCCGTCTATTTTTACGGTTTGAACTGAATTGGGATGTATTGTTCCCCTTATTTCATTGAACAGGGATTTAAACAACACTAAAATTCGTATTGATTTCACACCTCCGGCTGTGGAGCCGGCACATGAGCCAAAGAACATAAGAGTCAATAAGACTGACTTTGAAAACATGGGCCAAAGGTTGAAATCCGTGGTTGCAAAGCCTGTGGTTGAAACCAGCGCTGAAACTGTGAACGCCGAATGTCTCAGCGCTTCGGACATGTCATAATTAAAATTAGGCAGTACATTTAAAAATACCAGTAATGTTCCCAATAATACATAGAAGGAAAAAAACCTCAGCTCTTCATTCTTAATGACACTTTTCCAGTCACCTTTTATCAGCAGCAAATAATACAGGGAGAAGTTTACTCCGAATATAAACATGCCTATGGTAATTATCCAGTCAATCCACGGATTATTGTAATATCCTACGCTAAGTGCATTCATTGAAAAACCGCCTGTTCCTGCAGTTCCAAATGAGTATATAAATGAATCAAATACAGGCATTCCGGCAATAATTAACAGAACTATTAAAACTGCGGTCATTCCGGCATAAATTATATATAATATTTTCGATGAATCAGAAAGTCTTGGAACCAGCTTCCCAAATGTAGGTCCCGGGCTTTCTGCCCTCATTAAAAATACTGAACTGCCTCCTATGGAAGGAACAAGTGCCATTGTAAATACCAGAACTCCCATGCCGCCTATCCAGTGGGTAAAGCTTCTCCAGAATAAAAGACCTCTTGGCATAATTTCAATATTACGTACAATACTCGAACCTGTTGTCGTAAAACCTGATACTGTTTCAAACAAAGCATCAATGTAAGACGGTATCGACCCGCTTAAATAAAATGGAAGAGCTCCTGCCATGGACATAACCAGCCAGCATATTGCTACAGATGCATAGCCTTCTCTTTTTCGCATTTCATTTTTATTTATCTTAATCCTTTTTAATATTAACCCTGTTACAAAGCATAAAAGAATTGCCGTTATAAAGGCTTTTATTTCATAACTGCTATCATAAATTGATATAATTAATGAAGGAATCATCAATATTGATTCCCAAAACAGCACTATACCTAAAACTTTCAGTACAACCTTAATATTCATCTGCTACCCCCGTTAGATTTCCAGTATCTCGCTTAAATCGGTGATAAAGCCTTTTTTTGTTACCACAATCACCTTATCGCCTTCTTTTATGCAGTCGTTGCCGTAAGGTATTATAATTTTTTTATTGCGTACCAACGCCGCTATCAAAATACCATTTTTTAATTTTAAATCTTTAAGCTTTACATCTATTAAATATGGGGAATCCTTAGCGGTAAATTCCGCAACCTCAGCTTCTTCGTCCGAAATTTTGTATAGTTTTTCTACTGCGATTCCCTGGGAATTGTCCAGTGCTCTCACGTAACGCAAAATACTGTTGGCTGTGGTTAATTTGGGGCTTATGACACTGTCTAATCCAAGTTTTTTTACAATAGGAATGTAATTATTTCTGTTGATTTTTAAAACAACCTTGGATATGCCGCATTGATGAGCATACAATGAAGAAATTAAGTTTTCTTCGTCCATGTCAGTCAAAGCTATGGTTGCATCAGCAGTCTGAATATTTTCATTATCCAATACCTCCTGATCTGTGCCATCGCCGTGAATTATCAAAGCATTTGGAAGGAGCTCACTTAAAAGAATGGATCTTTCCTTGTTAAGTTCTATTATTTTAACATTCATGTTGAGATCTTCCAATAGCCATGCCAAATATATTGCTATTCTGCTGCCTCCTACAATGGTAATATTTTTAACCTTGTGAGAGCTTCTTCCTAAGTGGGTAAAGAATTTATTTATACCTTTTCTTTCTCCTATAACAGAAACAATGTCTCCACCTGTAAATATGAAATTACCTTTTGGAATTTCAACTTCATCATTTCTTCTGACTGTACAAAACAAAACCTTTGCAGGAAGCTTATTACTTAAGTCCATCAGTTTGATATTTACTATTGGGTCTGTATCTTTTACTCGAAATTCAACTAATTCGAGTAAGTTGTTTGCAAATGTTTCCACATTTGCGGCTGAAGGGAACTGAATCATCCTTGCTATTTCGTTTGCTGCATCCATTTCTGGATTTATAACCATATCCAGTTCAAGCTCCTGCTTGAGCATTTTATACTCATTGGAATAATCAGTATTTCTGATACGGGCAACAGTATGCTCAGCACCTAATTTTTTCCCTATTACACAGCAAATCATATTCAATTCATCGCTGTCAGTTACAGCAATCAATAAATCTGCCTCGTTGACACTTGCATTATTCAAGACTTCTACACTGGCGCCATTTCCTCGTATGCACATTATATCCAGTGTTTCATCTGCGTGATTTAAAACATCCGCATCACTGTCTATCAATATTACATCATGTTCCTCGATGGAAAGCTGTTGTGCCAATGTATAACCAACCTTACCCCCACCGACAATTATAATCTTCATTTTCTTTTCCTCCAGGAATTCACTTTAAAATAAAAAAGACTTTAACCATATCCCACATACAAAGATACGCTAAAAGTCTGGTTACCTGAACTTTATTGCCAGGTTTTCAGCCAGAATGCAATGATTCCGTGTTGTTGACTGAAAAATATAAACTACTCCCTCTTAGTACAATCATTTTACTAAAGGTAAATATTTTTGTCAAGAGTTATTTTGTAAGAATAAATTCGTTTACCGTCAGTAATCAGACGTGCCAGATTTATGACGAAGTGTCAGAAATCTGATAAATAATTCATCACTATGCTGGAGGCCTTAATAAAAACGGTTAGCTTTTGGGATGTTTTTTCATAAAAAACAATGATAACGTTGGCATGAATATTGCTTATTTTATTAATGTTATTAAATTTTAATAAGAGGAGGAAAGCTATGAGAATTGAAGAACATCCGATTCTTGATTTCCACAAAGATAAAAAAATATCTTTTACTTTTAATGGGGAGACTCTTGAAGGCTATGAAGGCGAAACTATTGCTGCAGCGCTTCACGCTTCCGGTGTAAAGGTGTTGGGTAAAAGTTTGTTTACCCATAGACCAAGAGGATTTTATTGTGCTATAGGAAACTGCTCATCATGTTTAATGACGGTAAATGGGGTTGCAAACGTTAAAACATGTGTAACAGACCTGGAAGAGGGTATGGTTGTAGAAATTCAGGAAGGAAAGGGAGTGATAGCGTGAAAGAAGTTGAACTGCTTATAATAGGCGGAGGTCCTGCAGGATTGTGCGCGGCATTAAGTGCGGTTGAAAGTTCTGCAAAGGTTTGTATAGTGGAAAGAAATAAAACTCTGGGAGGTCAGCTTGTAAAGCAAACTCATATGTTTTTCGGCTCAGAGAAGCAATATGCATCTACTAGAGGAATTGATATATCAGAAATTTTACTGGATAAGTTAAACAAATACAAAGACAATGTGGAGATATTGACGGAAACTACTGTTGTGGGAATGTTTGAGGATGGGGTAGTAACTGTTCTTCACAAGGAA
>ENA-UOOK01005661-UOOK01005661.1-fermentation-metagenome-genome-assembly--contig:-NODE-5661-length-12454-cov-5.174369_pt1 | contig 12454 bp, 13 predicted proteins | sample MGYA00245777_ERZ724023 | MGnify/ENA primary metagenome ERZ724023 (study PRJEB28704, sample SAMN03018312) | fermentation metagenome | biome: anthropogenic terrestrial biome; feature: soil; material... | reverse complement strand
TAGAATCCTGTGAAGCGGCGCCAGCCGCTGTTCTCGTCGTCGCCCAAGACTCGGGGAGTAGTGTCGAATAGAGTCAGACTGACAATAGCAATACCCGGCTTAATGTCAGAAGCCACGGAGATCGCCGCCCCTCATGGTCGGCGGTCTCCGTTTTTGTGCCATTAAGCAATCATACAAATGAGGAGGTTCGTAAAATGAGCAATCACAATGCGGCGAGCTCTGCCGCCCAAAACCGCGCCTGGATATACATAAGGGAAACCCGCATGCCCGATCCCTACTTCGATTCGCTGGAGGAAAAGCTGCGCTCTTTCGCAGCCAGTCAGAATTTGACCGTCGCCGGCATCTCCATCGACTTCAACCGACGCCGCGGTGGGCATGGCGTTTCCCAAATGCTGCGGGCAGCAAATGAGCAAACCTTCGACATTCTGGCGGTCAACAGCCTTGATCAGCTTAGTGACAGCCTGCTGTCTGCTTTTGATCTCATGGCCTGTTTGGACAAGAAAGGTATCAAGACTTGTGCCCCCGGCTACGGCGTTTTCAATTATGCAAAGATGAAAAGTAACTACGACATGGACAGATACATGGACGGGGTTGAGGAACGCAGAATTGTGCGGGAGCGCATGGACTGTTATATGGGCGATTGCGAGCCGGAGGACTATGATGGCGACTACGATTTTGAATGTAATCTTAATAATTGGGAAAAGAAGAGCCCCGGTTTAGCCCGCTACGGAAGGCGGTGAGGCTGTGATATCGCATCTGAACACCAAAAACGCCAACTATCTCTTCATTGTAAGCGTTCTGAAAGAGATGCTCGGCCTTGGTTCCATCACCCAGAAGGAATACCTGCGAGCCAAAAACTACTATCTCAAACTGACCGGAGCGGACATCGTTTTAGCTGATTAAATCTTTTCTCTCTTTTCCTCATATTTGTATAGCTATTCGGAAAAGGTGTCGGTATACTGTGTGTTGCCGGCCAACCGGAGGCCTGTATCACATTATGATACAGACCAAAACATATACAAAAAGCACGAAAACATAATCACTTTTGAGAAAGGGAGTTGCCGCTGATGCCCGAAGCAAGACTGATATCGCCAATCACACGACAGGCTATGACTAAGTCCAGAGTCGCTGCTTATTGTCGAGTATCGTCCAATTCGGCAGATCAGCAGAGCTCCTATGCGAACCAGATTCGAGTGTACACCAGCATGATCCAGAAACGCAGGGATTGGGAACTGGTGGAAATATTCGCAGATGAAGGACTCTCAGGGATGAACGCCGAGAACCGCACAGAGTTCCAACGGATGATCCGTATGTGTGAGCTTCACCAGATCGACCTCATTATCACAAAGTCCGTGTCACGGTTCGCCAGAAACGCGAAAGAGTCCCTCGTGTATGTCCGAAAGCTAAAGCTACTCGGCATCGGCGTTCAGTTCGAAAAGGAAGGAATCTTCACGCTGGCGCTTGGCGACGAGATGCTCCTAAACACCTTCTCCGCTATCGCGCAGGAAGAATCCAAGGCGATCTCCCAGAACCAGCGTCTCTCCATCGTAAAACGCATGGAGGACGGCGAATATGTGGACAGCAACGCCCCATACGGATTCCGTCTCATGAACAAGGAACTGACAGTGTACGAACCGGAAGCTGAAATCGTCCGCTCGATCTTCAGAATGTATCTGAACGGTTGCTCCACAACCGAAATTGCTCGAGAGCTGAATAACCGACGCATCCAGACTAAGACAGGTAAAGGAACATGGCGCTCCGCAAAGGTTGCTTACATCTTAAGAAACGAAAGATATATTGGCGATTGCCGCTATCAGAAAACCTACCGAGATACGACAGTCCCGTTTAGGCAATACGCCAACAGAGGTCAGGAGGATCAGTTCTATGCGAAAGGGACTCACGCGCCGCTGATCGACCAGGACACCTTTGGTAAAGTTCAGGCGCTTCTGCAAAAGAGGCAGGAGAACTTCTCAAAAGTGGCAACACAAAACATATATCCTCTTACGAGCCGCATTCAGTGTTCTGAGTGCGGCTCGTATTTTCGTAGACGGCTCGTTTCTGGAACCGTCAAATGGGCTTGCTGCCGACATATAAATGACCGAAACGCCTGTGAATCAAGCTACTACAGCGAAGAACGCATCTACGACGGGTTCACCGCTATGGTGAACAAGCTCCGCTTCGGAGAGGAGGATATACTCGGGCAGGTCATATCCCGGCTTGAGTCGGCCGTCCTGCTATATAAGAAAAACAACACCGCCGCACGAGAGATGAGCCAGAGCATAGCCGAGTTGAACGCAAAGCTTCTCATGCTCGAACAGCTCCGCGCCAAAGGTTACCTCGCTCCCGAAGTGCATCAAACCCAGTCCCGAGATATCAACAACCAGCTTGCCAAGTTGAAAAAAGAGCGCCAGACGGAGCTGGACTCCCATATCATCCAAATGCTCGACGATGTGAAGCACCTGAAAACCATACTGGAAGAGCTGGAAGATCCGCTCGAACGTTTTGACGAAAAGCTGTTTACTGAGGTCGTAAAGGCGATCTCAATTGACCATAACGATGAAATGACGCTTACTATGATCGGCGGCCTCAGATTCACAGAGCTGATCTGAAACAGGAGAATCTCGACATGAAAAAGATACGCTACATCCCATATGGCTATACGATCCGAAACGGCAGGACGGTCATCGAACATGGTGAAGCCGATGTTATTCGGGAAATATTCGATGCCTACATCAGCGGCGCATCGCTGAAAGCCATTGCCGAGGAACTGACCGGGCGAAAGATACCCTATAGCGAGCGCACAGACACATGGGATAAAGCGCGTATCGCCAGAATCATCGACAATGCCAAATACACCGGCGATGATGAATATGACCCCATTATTGATGAAGCACTCTACGAAACGGCGATCCGCCTGAAAACCGCCAGACAGCGCAATACATTTGAGAAAGATACCGGGGCAATCAACCTCCTGCGGGATTATATTCGCTGCCAACAGTGCGGCGCACCCATGAAACGGCGCGTCAGCACCAAACACCGCATCCGTGAAAGCTGGATGTGTACAAATGACGAGTGCGGAATCAAGGTCCGTATTGGCGACACGCAGCTTTTGGAGAAGGTCAATGTGCTGATGAATCGAATCATCAACAACACAAGGCTCCTGATTCCGCGGCGCAAAAAGCGGCCTGAGATGTCTCCGGCTGTCTTGAAGCTGAATAACGAAATCAGCCTCGAGCTTGAGAGAGACAATCCAAATGAAGAACTCATAATTGCCAAAACTGCGGAAATGGCGAGTCAACTCTACCGAGAAAGCGAAACCAGAATTAACATCGCTGCCTCTATCGCCAGAAAACGCGCTGAGATGATGACGCCGCAGGAGGAGTTCAGCGAAAGCTACTTCACCGATCTCGTCAGCTACATATCCCTTGACGACGGAGGCAGGATCACCCTTCATACCAAGACGGACACGGAAATCGGAGATGATGACAATGCAAGCAACCAAGATACCGAAAAAGACAATCACGGTCATTGAGCCGAAGCGTTCCCTGATCGTAGATAAGGAAAAGTACCGACAGCAGCGCGTGGCGGCTTATTGCCGAGTCTCCACGGACAGCGAGGAACAGCTCACTTCCTACACCACGCAAAAGAAGGTCTATACGGAGATGATCGCCGCAAGGACAGACTGGGAATTTGCGGGGCTTTATGCCGATGAGGGCATTTCTGGAACTCGTGCCGATAAACGGCCCGAGTTCAAAAAGATGATTAACGACTGCCTCTCCGGAAAAATCGACTACATTATCACCAAGTCCGTCTCTCGCTTCGCCAGAAACACGGTGGACTGTCTGGATCATGTACGAATCCTGAAATCCAGAGGCATCGGGGTGCTTTTTGAGGAGCAGAACATTGACACGCTCAAGATTGACAGCGAACTCTACCTCGTCATATACGCCGGTTTCGCTCAGTCCGAATCCGAAAGCATGAGCAAAAACATCACATGGAGCTATCGCAAAAAATTTGAGGATGGCAATTCAATCTTTATGTACAAGAAGCTCCTCGGATATCGGAAAGGCGAGGATGGAATGCCGGAGGTAGTTCCGGACGAAGCTGCAATCGTTATGCGAATCTTCAATATGTACCTTGCCGGCGAAACGCCTCCCCGCATCTCGGCTGTCCTAAAAGCTGAACACACCGAAATCCCCGGTAAGAATTTATCCTTCAGCAGCTCCATGATAGCCAATGTCCTTGCAAACGAAAAATACTGCGGCGACTCAATTCTCCAGAAGACCGTGACCGTCGACTGCATATCTAAGACAAGGCGCAAGAACACGGGCGAGGCTCCCATGTACTATGTACAGAACAGCCATCCGGCAATTATCAGCCGCGATACCTTTCACAAGGTTCAGGAAGAACTCATCAGGAGAAAAACAGTAGCGCCGAAGTCCACAAAATCCTCGATCACTTCGACAGGAAAATACTCTCGATTTGCCCTGACGGATGTGCTAATCTGTGGGGAGTGCGGCAGCCGCTATAAGAGAGTCACATGGACTGCCTATAAGCAAAAAAGGGTCGTCTGGCGGTGCATAAACCGTCTCGACTACGGAAAGAAGTACTGTAAGGAATCCGCCACCATCGATGAGAAAGCACTCCAAAACGCCATCATGCGAGCGCTCAACAGATTTAACGAGGATGACAGACTCACCTACATGGCGCTTATGAAAGCGACCATCGGCGAGGCAATCGGCTTGAACGGATGCTCCGACGAAGTCGACCTGCTCCAGCGCAAAGTCGATGCGCTGAACCGAAAAATGCTTGAATTGATCAATGAAAGCGTTCAGACCGGAAACGACATCGAAAGCCGCGAGGATGAGTTCAAACAAATCTCGGATACGATTGCGCTCCTCAAGAACAGAATCAACGCCATACAGGAGCTTGCCAGCTCGGACAATTCTCCCAATGACCGCCTCGACCAGATTCAGCGAGTCATCTCCGAACGGGAGCAAAGCGGATTTCAATATGACGACTCCATTGTCCGCCAAATGATTGAATGCATCAAGGTCTACCCAAGCGGAAAGCTGGATATCATATTCGGGGGCGGCTATATCGTAGAAGAAAACATCACTGCCGAGTAATATAACAGCCTATACACTTGACAATATCGCTATATTTGTATATTATATTAGACATTACAGGAACGGCGGTGATCGAATGAGCAAGAAATCGGCGGTTATCATGCCCGGAACCCGAGAGATACTCGAGCGGATGGGTGAGCAGATCAGGCTGGCGCGGCTCCGGAGAAAGCTGACCTCCGAGCTCGTTGCGGAACGGGCAGGAATCAGCAGGCAGACGCTAAACTCAATAGAAAAGGGCTCTTCAACCGTTGCAATAGGCTCCTATGCGGCCGTCCTTCACGCGCTGAACAATCTGGACGCAGACCTGCTCCTGATCGCCAAAGACGACGAGTTTGGACGGAAGCTGCAAGACCTTGAACTGCCAACGAGGAAACGGGCGCCAAAGAAAGGTGATTAGTATGGCTCAGGCCGAAAAAACGATATATGTATATGAGAACTGGCGCGCTGCAGCCCCGTCGCTGGTAGGGATCTTGCGCGCCTCGTTTGTAAGAGGGATTGAGAGCTTCTCGTTTGAATACACCCCGGAATGGCTGAGTTCCTTCGAGAGCGCATACCCTCTTGACCCGGATCTCTCGCTCTACAAGGGGCGGCAGTATGCTCCGTTGGATAAGAAGCTGTTTGGACTGTTCGCGGACTCTTGTCCTGATCGCTGGGGTCGGCTCCTCATGACGCGAAAAGAGGCCATCGAAGCGCGAAAAGAGGATCGCAAACCCCGCAAGCTGACGGATAGCGATTTCCTGCTCGGCGTATATGACGAATCCCGTATGGGCGCTCTTCGATTCAGCTTGGAGGAGGGCGGAGAATTTGTTTCAAACGAGAAAGTCTACGCCACGCCTCCGTGGATCAACTTGCGGACGCTGGAGAACGCCTCCATCGCATTTGAGAATGACGACAGCGGACTCGACGAGCGCTGGCTGAAAGAGCTCCTGGCTCCCGGCTCCTCTCTGGGAGGAGCCAGACCGAAAGCGACCGTCCAGGCAACCGATGGCTCACTCTGGATAGCCAAGTTTCCATCCAAGCACGATGAGAGCAACACCGGTGCATGGGAAAAAGTCGTCCATGAGCTGGCACGGCGCTGCACATTGGATGCGCCGGAGTCAAAGCTCGAAACCTTTTCAAAAAATGGCAGCACCTTTCTGGTAAAGCGCTTTGACCGCGATGGTAAACGGCGCATTCATTTCGCCTCCGCCATGACGCTGCTGGGCAAAACTGACGGCGCTTCCGGCGCGGACGGAACGAGCTATCTTGATATAGCCGCCTTTATCCGCGCAAACGGTGCGGAACCAAAGCGTGATCTCAAGGAGCTTTGGAAGCGAATCGTATTCAATATGGCGGTGTCCAACACGGATGACCATCTTCGCAACCACGGTTTCCTCCTGACGCCGTCCGGCTGGAAACTCTCTCCGCTCTTTGATGTGAACCCGATCCCATCCGGCGACCGACTCTCGCTCAATGTGACCGAGCTGGACAACAGCATCGATCTGGATCTGGCGATGGAGGTTTCCGAATATTTCGGACTGACAAAGGCAGAAGCGGAGAAAGCCGCATCAGACATCGTCACAACGGTGCAGGAGAGCTGGGAAAGGGTCGCAGATAGATTTGGACTGAGCCGAGGTGCTGTTGAATATATGCGACCGGCATTCTCGCTAAAGCTCTGAACAATAAAGACTGCAAACTGGGTTTCCCACGGAGTTTGAGGGGAACCCAGTTTTTATTCTTCCACGGTTTCCGCTTCGTCCACTTCATCATCTGGCAGATCGACATCGACATCCAGCGCGTCGCTCGTGCCGAGATTTTTCTCATAGAGTTTATTCCAAACCAGAGGATATTTACATTTCCTGTTATATGCAACAAGCATGGCCTCTGCAAATCCGAGGGAACCCGGACGCCGTTCTTTTGCGTTGCGGGTGAGCTGTTTGACCGAGGTAGCGCCGACTCGCTCCTTGAAAAGCTCGTCCTTTAGCTTGTCCCCGTAGGTATTCACAAGCCTTGCGACACCGTTCAGGAAGTTGGCGCACAGCGAATTCATATCTCCCTCCCACGTCCCCGCGCACAGACGCAGGGTACGGTCTAATACATGGTAGCCAAACTTATCGTAGATCCCTTCCAGCGCGGATACGGCACAGATTACACCGTAGCCTTTTACCTGTCCGATGGATAGAGAATACGATTCTACCAAATCCCTGATGATGAGCTGCTTATCGCTCCCGGCCTCAATGTTGGCCATGAACACCTCGTAGGGTTTCAGCGGCTTTACGAACTTCATTTGATTGGCAAAGACAAACGCTTCGTTCTCATAATTCAAATCGTCGTATATCATGCACCAGACCGGCGTATCCCGTGACCCCGAAACGAGCGCCACGATCTCTATGGTATGCTGGCCGTTAAAGACATAATTTGAACCCTCCCGGCAGCTAACCTTGACCGGATTGATCTGGTACAAATCGAAGTGTTCTGCGGCGTTCTGTACATGACGCCATGACAGGTTCCGCTGGTACTCCTGATTAGAAACCAAGTTCTTTATTGGGATCAGTTCAAAATGAACATGGGGGACGAACATACTATAATCGGGCATCAGGAGTCCTCCTTTATCGCGCGGATCATGTCCTGCGCTTTGCTCTGCAGCGACAGCAAGGCATCTTCAAGCCGTCTCTTCGCTGACGGCGAAACGGTACGCAAGTCCGCAGCGGCTTTTGTTCGATCAATAGAGCTCGTCCACGAGGGAATCGTGAGAGTCAGCCCGGTGACCTCTGCATCAGGATCAAATGTGGGCATCGTCTTTATTACGGGTAATTCTGGAGGCTTCGGCCCCGGCTTTTGCGCCGGTTCATCGGTGAAATCCTTCCGCGACTCGCTGTATCGAATGAATGGCGCCGCCCCATGCCCGACTTTCTGACTCAGCTTCCGCACTTCCTCAGCCTCCATCATTGACAGCGCAACGACATTGTCGTGTGAAATCTTGTAATTGCCGGACAAGATCTGTGGAACCAGTTCCGGCGCTTTATCTGCAATCGTGTCCAGTGCGGCGCTGTATTTCCCGTATTTCTGTACAGCTCCCGAGGAAACGTGATATTTTGTGCCGAGCCGGTTTGCGGTACGCCGGCCGCTTTCCCTGCGTTCCTTGCCGCTCATATCACTGGTCTCGTCTATCTCGTCATAATCGTCTGCTCTCGTATACTGGTTATGCCCATCCGTGTTTCTGCGAAAGCCGACGACCTTCTCTGCTTCATATTGCCGGCCAATCAGATACTTGCGGGTTTCCTCCGTAATGTTCCGGCGGCCGAGCTGATTATTGCATATCCAGACGATGGCGTCCTCTCGACTGTCGAACTCGATCTCCTGAACCGCATACGGGATATGAAGCCGATTGCAGATCTCGTAGCGGTTGTGCCCGTCGACAAGGACATCATTCCATACTATGATCGGGTCACGGCATCCATCCAGAACGAGGTTCGCCTCAAGCTGGGCATACTCATCGCGGCGCAGCGGCCTTATCAATGTTTTGAACTCAGCGTCAATGCAAAGCTCTCTATACCCCTTGTCCATCATTGAGTTTCCTCCGCTCGATTCGCTTCAGTGTACGCAAAGAAAAATAAGCCACCCGATTCACCTGGTCAATCTCACCTGTAAGGCGGTAGTTATATTCACGGTCCAACACGCCGAAGATGCTATATATGCCGTCGAGCAGCGCGGCGCTGTAGAACTCGACAGACAGCTTGCCATCCAGACGCGAGTTCGGTATCTTGACCCTGTTTGCAGTTCCACCGGACAGCGGAATCTCAGAACCGAGGATCGCAATATAAAGCTCCTCCGGATTGATCAGAAACTGGATATACGCCGGATCTCCGAGCGCGCGTAGCGTCGCCCTATATATTCGAATCCGATTCCTTTTCATATCAAGGGTGAGGTTCGCAACCATTTCTGTCTTGCTGCTCATACATCAGAACCTCCCGGCGCATTGTTATTTGCCGCTTCAACCGGGTGTGCATCAGATGTCGCGCCCTCGGTTTCCGCAGTTGTAGTCACGCTGTTTTCCTTAATGCCATAGACGGCGTACCCCTCAAAGATATTGACCTGCATTGAGTTGCGATGTTCCTTAAAAGGCAATCCGAACTGGTTCTGCCAGCCTTCCGGAAAGACGGGAGTGCGGGAGGTTTTGGGTTTCTCACCATCCTTGAACACGCGCTGGTATACCTCGGTAGCCGACAGGTCAAAGGCGATAAGGTATTCATCGTTTGCGTGGATAACCTTCCCAAGCAGCTTGTATCGGTAATCCGTGTTCCAGTCCATGAGGGAAAACACCTTCACAAAGAACAGACGGCAGGTGATCTGCCGTGGCTTTCTCCTGGTCGAGCCGGGGACGCACCACGAAAAGGCATCACGTTCCTCCTCTCTGCACGGACGGATAGCAAGGATCTTGCTGTCACTGTTGACCAGCACCTGCACATAGTCCACAGATGGGAACCTGCTCAAGCACGCGGCATTGACATACACCTTGAAATTATTGAAGGTGATGGACGGCTCGTTGGTATGCGCGAAGAACTCGCGGCGAACCACCTGATAGCCCTCATAATCGAACTCGCCGCCCAGCTCAATCACATCACCGTCAACGGGAGTCGAGTTGGGGGACTGCTCGTCGACTTCTTCTCGCAGGGTGAAGGCCGTGTCGCTGTCGGGGGTTGCCTCCTGAAGATGCTGCAGCATATCCGAAAGAACCCCCTGCGTCTGTCCGTTGTTCAAATCATTCATTTGTTTTCTCCTCCAATTCACCTCTGCTCAGTTCCTGTGTGATGAAGCACTTGAGTTCGTCAAATCCCGTAACATGGATTTTTTCGCCTGTTTCGAATAACTGACCCTCCAAGCGTATCTTCCAATCGTTTTCGCTCTGCGACTCGACGGGCGGGAAAATGTGCTGATGCAGGTAGTATTGGTTTCCAAAAGAACTCATCCATTCTCGCGGCACAGCCCGCACCCTTGTTCCGGATACCGAGAGAGGCTTGATTTCATCTTTCGGAGCATCGGACTCTGCTGCGCCTGCCATCAGGTAGGGCTTGATAAAGACTTCGGCATCGCTCATATTAAATAAATAGACGGCCTCATTTTCCTTTTGAAAGAGAGTCCCAGTAACACGATATTTGAAATCTGAATTCCATCCAAATATCTGATACAGTGTGTCCATATATGCCGCACAGGAAATGGTCTTGGGATAGTAAATCCCATTTGACACCCGCGAGCAGGCCACAGCGTGGCGGCTGTCCTTGGCTGCAGTTCTGACGGCGAACTTCATCTCTCGCGGGTTTACAAGAAACTCTACCATATTGTTTTTACCAAGCTTCCTGACGCAATCAGTGCTGAACTTAATCTGCTTATCTTGGAAAACCGCATACGGGCGGCGGTGGGAATCAAAGAACTCGGAGCGGGTGATTTCAAACCCGCGCATATCAAAGTCGCCGGCCTCCACGGCAACATGGATTTCCGGCTCTTCCTCGATATAGCCCTCGGTATCTTCCGCGCCATCGGAAGGTTTCAGGCTGGCGGCAGCCTGAAAGTAATCCGGCGCCTTGAAGCCAGCCCAACGGGGATTGATCGTGACATAGCCTCGCAAAAGGCCGCTGTCAATTACCCGGAGTTCGGGGAGTATAGACTTACTTCCGTATTTCGCGTTATTCAGCAGGTGCTGGACAGCTATGTAATCATCCCTTGATACGATGGCTTCGTGATGGTTTCGATAGACACTCTGCGGCCTGTCGCCTTTGTTTTTCCTTGACTTGTGATTCAGGTAGTTCGGAGTGAAAGTCTTTCTTGTCAGAACCTCTCCGCAATGCCTTTCATTGCGAAGTACCTGAACAATCGAGTTGGAAGTCCAAGTAACATTTCCAAGATAGGTTTTTCGCCCCAGCTCAGTCAGAGCCTCCGCGATTTCGGTAGTTGAGTAACCATAGAGATACATGAAAAAGATGAGCTTTACCGTTGACTGCTCATCTGGGTTAATGACCAATTTTCCGTCTGCATCATGGGAATACCCCAGAAGCTTCGGCGTCAATGGAAGTCCGCCGTCGAGTCGCATACGAAGCGAGGTCTCCATGCTGCGGCTTCGGATGTGCGACTCCTCCTGCGCCATGGTCGCCTGGAAGGACAGTGCCATCTGAGAGTCATCCTTCAGGGAGAAAATGCACTCGCTCTCAAAGAATACGCCGACCGGGTGTGTGAGCTCGGCCAGCGTTCGCACCATGCTGATACAGTCAACGACATTTCGGGCAAATCTGGAAACGCTCTTGGTGATGATCATGTCGATCTTCCCGGCACGGCAGTCGGAGATCATTCGGTTGAACTCGTCCCGGTGCGCCAGCGAAGTCCCGCTTATCCCTTCATCTGCGTAGATTTTCACCAGCGTCCAGTTTGGATGATGGACGACAAACTCTTCATAATACTTCTTTTGCAGTTCGTAGGACGAGGTCTGCTGGATGTTATCTGTCGAAACACGGGCATATACGGCGACGCGCTGCGGAACATCATTGTCATAGTAATCGATCTGCTTCTTGGCCGGTATGAACTCGTAGTTGTTCGGATCAACCTCGGCATAAACCCTTCTGTGGACACGCGCCTTTTGCTCCGCCAATTTCTGCTTTTTGCTCTGATCAATCATTGAGTAAACCTCTCACATCGAGAGCATCGTCAGGCAGCAGTTGCCAATCAGGGGCAGGAAGAAAAAAGGGGTCTTTCAAATCCTCCTGATAGTATGAAGCCAGAGTATAGATGTCCTCTGAAATAAAGTAGATACCGACAGGCTTTTCAAGCGCGGCAAGTATCCTTGCACAGAAGCTAAGCTCCGTTTGCTTTTTGGAAACATTGCTCGCCTTTTGAGTAATAATGAGATCAACCTTCCCATCGCAACAATCCTGAAGGAGCCTCGACCATTCTTCGGCAGTTTCCATGTTCGGTGCTGTGCTTCCCTCGTCCACATAGAATCCAACAAACTCCCAGTTGGGGCAAAGTTCTATGGTATCCAGAAACTGCTGTTTGTGAAACGCAAGGTAATCCTCGTATTTCGTCTGATTGAAATAACGGATATAGACCGCAACCTTGAAATGGTGCTTCGGCAGAGGCCGCTCATGCTTGATACTTTTAAGCCAAGCCCGATGCTGAGCGATCTGCGTCTGCTGCTCGGCCTCTTCCTTAAAGATGAAGTCGAAAGACGGCATAACCTCAAGCTCAGCGCCATCGCTTATTTTTACCAAATTAGACATGAAACTCCTCCGAACGATAATATTTACCCCCCAATTATATAAACCGCAGGCTGAGAAAGAAATAAACCAGAAGTCAAG
>ENA-UOOK01005659-UOOK01005659.1-fermentation-metagenome-genome-assembly--contig:-NODE-5659-length-12455-cov-26.287097_pt1 | contig 12455 bp, 5 predicted proteins | sample MGYA00245777_ERZ724023 | MGnify/ENA primary metagenome ERZ724023 (study PRJEB28704, sample SAMN03018312) | fermentation metagenome | biome: anthropogenic terrestrial biome; feature: soil; material... | reverse complement strand
CACTCAATTTTTATGGGTCTGTGTATATGTGTATACTTTTATGTATATTTGAAACTGTGACGATTCTTCCTCGTAGCACGATATGCCGGCGTTGGTACTGAACCATATATTGCCGTCCCTGTCCTCCGTTATGGCGCGGATATAAACATTTGACAGTCCCTCTTCGCGACCATATGCGCGGTACCCGGTGGAATCCGGTTCGGTAAAACAGACCAATCCCTCTCCGGTAGCCACCCAAACACGTCCGTGCGAATCGGGGAAGAGATAATTGATTGTATTGGAACAGAAACCGGTATGTTCATTATAGGAGCGAATAAGTTCCATTTCGGGAGTATAAACCGCTAATCCTCCGCCGAAAGTGCCTACCCATATACGTCCTTGGCGGTCTTCTACGAGGCTTCGAACCAAATTTTCCGGCAACCGGGCGTTTTGTTTATTGTAGTGCCTGATCTGATGACGGCTTACGGGGTCGAAGACATAGATACCCGTATTCGTTCCCACCCATATATTTGCATGGCTGTCTTCATAAAAACAACGGATGTCCGAGTCGTTTTTTCCATCCAGCAAAACGGGAGTGATTTTCTTCGTCTTATGGTTGTAATGATTGATTCCTTTGACAAATGTTCCGATCCAAATATTGTCCTGAGAATCTTTTAATAAAGCTTGCACGGTATTTTGCGATAAATCGTTCGATTCTTTTGAATAAACTTTTATGCGTTTGCCGTTATCGAATACATTGATCCCCCCTCCGTCAGTCCCGATCCATAATCTTTTTTCCGCGTCGAAGCATAAACTGAGTGTCGTTCTGTTATTCATGCTGTAAGGGTCCTCCGGTATGGGAGAATAACTAAAAACATGGAATAGAGGCGGTGTATGCCTTATAAAATTGATGCCGCCACCGTAGGTGCCGAGCCAGATATTTTCAAAAGAATCCTGAAATACACAGCGTACCGTAGGGTTTGAGAGGCTATATCTATTATAGCCAACCGTATAATGCTCCATGCTCAATGTCCCCGGCGACATGAAAAAATATTGTTTTAAATCAATAACGAAAATTCCGTTTAATTCTGTCGACACCCATAGTTTATTGTCGTCGGTTTGACGGATATCGAAAATAGCGGAAGCAAAAGGAGTTTCCGGAGATTTATCAGGGCGGATGAAATCTCCTGTTTCAGGATGAAACAGCGCTAGCCCATTGTCGGTGCCGACCCAGATGTTATCATTGTTGTCTTTATAGAGGCAGTGTACCTCGTCACCCGGGATACTTTCCGGATCATCAGGGTTGTGGGTATAATTCCGGATCTGCTTATCTTTCAATGAAACAATGCTCATTCCATGGGCAACGTGGCCGATATACAGGTTTTCATTTCCATCGTCCATAATTGTCCACACATTATCCGAAGAAAGTTCCGGGAATGTATCCTTATTATAATGCCTGAATTCTTTTGTCTCTTTATTAAAATACTCCACTCCCCGGTGATAAGTGCTGATCCACAGGTTTCCGTCAGCCGCAGGAGCGATGGCGGTCACATCATTTGTAATAAGGCTGTTTGCTTGTTGAGGCGTATGTTTGAAAACCTCAAGGGATTCATCTTGATAATTATAAGCGTTTAATCCCGCGCGCTGGGTAGCTATCCATATAACGGGTGCTTGCGGGTCTGCATAAATGCAATTGAGTTCATTGCCGCTTATGCCGTGATTGTGTTTATAATAATGAATAAATCGAGTACCGTCGAATTTGTTCAACCCTTCTTCCGTAGCAAACCAAAGGAAGCCGTCTTTATCCTGAGTGATACTTACGACATAGTTATTCGACAAACCCTGTTCAACTCCTAATTCTTTGATAGAAGAAGGTTGTGAATAGGATCTGGTAAAAAAAACGATAGCAAAAAAAACAAAAAAGAATCTCATGTCCATTGAAAAAATAATTTCGCTCATCAAATATAATGTTAAATCGTTAATAAATAAATAACAAATCTATCATTGAATGATTTGTTGTTCATTCTTGCACGATTTATGACGGTTATTGGCAAAAATACATACTACCTTTGTTTCATGATAATATTTCGAATGCCCATATTTGGATGTCACACTTGCTTATGGCCATGTAAGCGCTGATACCTAAAAGGATTTTTCGTATTGATTTATTGATTTAAAATGTAGTATTTATTAGTCTAAAAAAAGCATGAAAGAATGAAAAAGAAAACTTCATTTAAAAAGAGGAAGGTTTTGTTTGTATTACTAGGATCTTTATTTGTATTATCCTTATCCGCATGGATTACAGGATGTAAAGATGACCATGGATATCCTGATGTTGACGGATTGAGTCCTGTCCTGACTTTAACGTCGGATCATATTCAGACTGCAGCCGGACGATCGATTACGATTGAAGGAGTTATAAGTGATAAGGATGGAATTTCGGCTATCAAGCTTGAATGTCCGGAGTTAAATCTTGACAAAACCATTGATGTGATTGAAATCTATGAAAAACCTCTTGAAACATATGAGTTGAATTACAAATTCAACATGAAAAGAGATGAAATTAGAGAATCCTTCACTATTAAGGTTACAGTGTTTGATGTGGGGAATCGTTCTGTATCACAAGATATGCATGTAACGATGGATGGTGATTTTGAAAATCCCATTTTCACGCTTTCACCTGATAAAAATGTTACAGTGCTTATCAAATCCGAAACGAAATTTAATTTGCGCTTCTCTATTTCGGATGATCGTGCTTTAGATTATTTGACGATAGAAATTCCCGGTATAGAAGGATTTGAGCCACTGAGATTAGATGCTAAAGGCGAAAACAAATTTGAATTTATGCAAAAAATCATATTGCCGAATAAAGCGCAGGAGTATAATGTGACGGTTACTGCCACAGATAAAAGTGGAAAACAATCGATCGTAAAAAGTGTGATCTCCGTCTCTGAAATGCCTGACTTCGAAAAGATGTACTTGGCCGATGTCGCTACAACGGAGGAGCTCAACAACGACGTATTTGGGGTGCCCATGCGTATCGAACGTACGAGAGCTTATCAATATAAGGCAAATTACTATTGCCAAAAAGCCGGTACGGAGATTTTCTTCCTTCCTCAAAAGAGTGACTTCTCTCCAATATGCTTTGGGCTTGATCCGGAAGACAATAGCAAATTAACGGATGATCCTGAATCTGCGAAACCCATCGTGTTGGAGCAAGCCAACATTTATTATGAAATTACTTTCGATACAAGGAAGAGTACTTATAATATTAAGACATATTCGATTGCTGAAGCCATTGACCCAATACCTCATAAATACGGATCTACAAACCTTGACACATGGGGGGATGGCGGTTCCTGGTTGCAAGAGTTCTATTTCGGTTATATGACAAGTAAACCCAGCCAAGTGCAACGCTTCACTCAAGACAATACCAACTCTCATCTCTTCTATCTCGAAGAGCCATTGCCTCTTGAAGCCGGTACGCAAATGAATTTCGTAATTCATAACTGGCATTCTGACAATTGGTGGAACTATTGTACGTGGCGTGTTGATAATTCAACTGATCCGGAAATTTTCGGTTATTATGGTAAGGAAGCGAAGTACACGAATCCTGCATGGACGAAGCCTGATCATGTAGGAGATAATTGGGCAAAACCAACAGTTAACGTAACCGGTAATTATAAACTCATATTTGATGCTCATCTTGAAAGGGCAAAACTGGTTCGGGTAACTAAATAAAAACATTGAGGAATATGAAAAAACAGATATTATTATTGTGTTTTGCACTGATCAGTTTATATACGCAGGCGCAAATCACTGTAAAGGGAGTCGTAACTTCAGCGACAGATAATGAACCTGTGATCGGAGCCACCATCATAGTGAAAGGTTCGGGAAATGGTACGATCACTGATTTGAATGGTAATTATGCGTTGAGTAATGTTTCCGCAGATGCGATACTCGTATTTTCGTCCATCGGGTTTAAATCACAGGAAATACCGGTAAGCAATCGAACGACTATAAACGTAATTCTGAAAGAAGCAAACGAGCTCCTTGACGAGTTGGTGGTAATTGGGTATGGTGCTGTAAAAAGAAGTGATTTAACCAGTTCTATTTCCACGGTAAAAGGAGAACAGATTACGGAAGTAACGGTTGGAAATGCCATGGATGCGCTTCAAGGAAAAGTAAATGGCGTACAAGTTACCAGTGGCGGTGGTCCGGGTACACAACCTAAGGTTTTGATTCGCGGGGTTACTACCGTCAATAACAGTGACCCGCTTTATGTGGTTGATGGAATGCCCGTGGGAACAAATATTAATTTTTTGAATAGTAGCGATATCGAATCGATGGAAGTATTGAAAGATGCTTCAGCTGCTGCCATCTATGGTACGCGCGGATCTAATGGAGTTATTCTTATCACGACTAAAAAAGGGGTTTCAGGAGAAGCCCGATTTAATTTTAGTTCTTCTCTCGGATTTCAAACACTTTCTAATCCGAATATGGCAAAAGCATCCGAATATGAACAAGTCTTCAAGGCTCGTTATATTAATGACGACCGTACTCCGATGTGGAAAGGGAATGATAATATTACCGACGCTGAAAGTATCGATTGGTGGAACCAAGTTGTTAATAAAACCGCTCTCATACAAAATTATGCTTTTAATGTTTCGGGCGGGTCCGATAAACTTATCTATAACTTGAGCCTTGGTTATTTCCGCAACAATTCGCAATATGATGTAGGCTATTGGGATAAAATTAATGTCCGTTTGAATACGGAATATACTTTTAATAGGTATGTGAAAATGGGATTTGATATCGCGCCGCGGGTAGAATCGTGGGATGATACGCCTAATTTGTTTTCATCCGCTATGGGCATGGATCCGACAACACCGGTTTTTAAACCGGAAGAGGAGTGGGTGGATAATGGATACAGCAACTATGAGCGTTCACGTAATAATCAAACGCATAATCCGGCAGGATCGCTTGCCCGCCAGAATGCCCATTCCCGAGAATACGGAGTTATTCTTAATCCGTATCTGCAATTGACTCCGATCGAAAATTTAACTTTACGGACACAATTCGGAGCCAATGCTCATATTCGTCGCTCGGATTCTTTTGCACCTCAGTTCTTTATTGATGCTCTTGAACAAAAAGCGCTGAACGAAATTTCCCGTGAAATGAAAGAATGGCTGGATTGGAATTGGACCAATACAGCTAATTATAGGATCACTTTTGCCGATAAGCATAATCTAAATGCGATGCTCGGTTTTACTGCGGAGCGTTTTGCTGAATATCAAATCAAGGCATCTCGCGAAAAGATTCCTAATAATTCCGAAATTCTGCGAGAAGTGAATGCAGGGACTCAAAATCAGAAAGGAGAAGGTAAAACCTCTTATAATACCCTCGTATCCTATTTGAGCCGAATCATGTATAATTATGACAACCGCTATTACCTGACAGCATCGTTAAGGGCCGATGGTTCTTCTAAATTTCCGAAAGGAAATAAATATGGAATATTCCCTTCTTTATCAGCGGCATGGCGCCTTACAAGTGAAAGTTTTATGGAAGATCAGGAGTTTTTCAGTAACTTGAAAATCCGCGGAGGTTGGGGACGAGTAGGAAATCAGAATATTGAAAATTCGGCACCCCTTACTTTACTTTCCCAGTCTGATTATGTGTTCGGATTAACTCCTGCTCGTGTTACCGGTACCTCTATTTCCAGTGTCGGTAATACGATGTTAAAATGGGAAACAGTAGAAGATTGGAATATCGGGGTCGATATGTCGCTCTTAAATGCACATATGGATGTTACGTTCGATATCTATCAGAAAAAGTCGATGGATATGCTCTATAAAAAGCAAAATATCTATGCGGTAGGTTATCCGGATTGGAATAGCCAAATATGGATGAATATTGGGAGTATGAAAGCGAGCGGTTGGGAATTGGGGCTCAACTGGAATGATAAAGTGTCAGATATCTCTTATAATGTGGGCGTCAATCTTTCTGCTGTAAAAAATAAAGCAATCAAGTTTTCAGGTGATGGGGCGGTACTTACCGGAGAATTCAATCAAGATAAAATTATCAGAAACGAAGATGGAGGTGAAATATCTCGCTTTTACGGGTATATAGCAGACGGATTGTTTCAAAACCAAAGGGAAGTAAATGCTCACACCGATGAACACGGTACAATTATCCAAGAACATGCCAAGCCGGGAGATATTCGATTCAAAGACCTTAATCACGATGGGGTATTGAATGAAAAAGATAAGACATGGATTGGAAATCCCTATCCGGATCTGATGCTTGGGTTTAATGTAGGGCTTAATTATAAGAATATCGATTTTAGGGCCAATTTTTATGGTACCTTCGGCAATGATATTTTTAATAAGAGCAAAGGACTCTATGGGGGTACGGGAGGTTCGAATGTTTATGCGGGAACGCTGTCAAAAGTGTGGACAGGAGAAGGTACCAGTAATGATATTCCCCGTTTATCGGTGAATGATATGAATCAAAATTATACGCGTGTATCCAGCTTTTATGTAGAGGATGGTTCTTACATGCGTTGTAAACTCCTCCAAATCGGTTATACCTTACCCTATAAATTCGGTGGGAATACAGAGCTTCGGCTTTCGTTTTCAGCCCAAAACTTGTTCACGATTACCGGTTATTCGGGTATGGATCCCGAACGCCCGCAAATTGGGAACGACGGAAGTGTGATTGAAACCGGAATTGATGGGATTGCTTATCCGAATCCTCGTACCTTTTTATTAGGTATAGATTTTAAATTTTAATTTCTTAGAGACTATGAATATGAAACAGATATTGAGTATAATTGCATTAATTGCCTCTGTTGTCTTCATCGGATGTAGTGATTTCCTGGAAGAAGAGGTAAGAGGACAAGAAAATCTGGATACCTATTTTCAGACGGAAGAAGAAGCTGAATCGTTTCTTACCGGTTGTTACTCCGCTTTAACTTACGGCGGTTGGTGGCAGATTAATAAAATATGGTTGTTATCGGATATGTGCAGCGATGATTCGTGGATGGGTAATACCAGTCAGGATCAAGGAGATTATATTTCTCTGGCACATTATCAAGGCACCGGACAATCGAATGAGGCTGTTGCCAACTTCTGGCAATATCGATATAAGGGTATTCTTCGTTGCAATATTGCTATTGAAAGAATCCCGGAGGCTCCGATCTTAAATCAAGCAAAAAAGAGCAGGCTCGTTGCTGAGGCAAGATTCCTGCGGGCTTATTATTATTTCGAGTTGGTTAAGAACTTTGGAGATATACCCCTGATTACCGGTTTTTTAATGCCGGATAAGATTGTGGGAATTACTCGTAGTAATGTAAGCACGATCTATGAATTTATAGAAGAAGACTTGAAAGCTGCTGCTGAAGTTTTGCCTCAACGTAGTGAGTATGATGCTGCCGATATAGGGCGGGCTACTCGTGGTGCAGCTTTAGGGTATTTGGGTAAAACCTATCTTTATCAGGAAAAGTGGAAAGAAGCTCGGGATGTGCTTAAAACGCTCATTGATGAAGACGAATATGACTTGCTGAAAAACTTTGGCGATGTATGGTCGGTAGATCATAATAACAGTGAGGAGTCGTTGTTTGAAGTACAGTATATGTACGATGGCGTATATGCTTTGGGAGGATCTTTAGCGATTATAACCGGAGCGCGTAGTGGCCCCGGTGACGGATGGTCGTGGTGCCAACCCACAAGTGATCTTGAGAATACATTTATTGCCGCTGGTGATGATGAACGTCTGAAATGGACGATTATTAAAACGGGTTGTACAGAGATAGCAGGAGAAGAAGACTTTGACGTATTTATTGAGAATAGTAAAAAGATGTCTTCCTATCAAAGCTACATAGAGAAATACGGTTGGGATGAAAATTGCTACATCGTTGATCCGAAAGATCATAAATCTGCGCGCATTAACCGGAAATTCTTTATCCCTTACAGCAAACGCCCGCAAGTGTATAATCTCGATAAAATCCCATTGAATCATAGATTGTTAAGGTATGCAGATGTCTTACTCATGTATGCTGAAGCTTGTAATGAATTGAGCGAGGATGCTACCGCAAAAACGTATCTTAACAAAGTCCGTACTCGTGTTCATTTAGCCGATATTACCGCGAGTGGAAATGAACTTAGGAAAGCAATTCGTACCGAACGCCGCTTGGAGTTGGCATTAGAGAACAATCGCTTGTACGATATTCGCCGTTGGACAGATGATAACGGAAAAAAAGTAATTTCTAATCTTTTTGGGCCGAATGGAACATTTGTCCAATATAACACGAATGAAAATACGGCTGATATTTATGAATGGGAAAATCAAGGTGAACCAAGTAGTAAAGGAAGTACCTTTAAGGAAGAGCGAGATTTGGTATTTCCTATTCCTTTATATGAAATAACGATGTCAAATGGTTCTATCACCCAGAATCCAGGGTGGAATTAAAAAATCCATAAGGTAATTATATTTCTGCCGCGGGTAGTTTAAAAGATTATTCCGCGGCAGTTTTTATTAAGCTACACTGTTATGATGAAATTCAAATATTATTTTCTCATTCTTTTTATAGTTGCATCTTTTTCGTGCAGTAAGAGTCCGACGACTCTCCCCATCCAATCCGGAACAATTTTTGAAAAGTCGATTACGATCGATATCGGAAAAACGTTTCAGACGATGGATGGATTTGGAGCTTCTGACTGTTGGACGGCTAACTATGTTGGCCGCGATTGGAGTTTCGATCAAAGAGAAGCCATCGCTCGCTTGCTCTTTTCAAAAGAGATTAAAGAGGGTGATCCGGAAGGAATCGGTCTTTCTATGTGGAGATTCAACCTGGGTGCCGGAACTTCTGAACAAGGCAATGCGAGTGGAATTGAAGATCAATCCCGCCGGGCAGAATGTTTTTTGAACGAGGACGGCACTTTTAATTGGCAAAAACAACAAGGCCAACAATTCTTTTTGGAAAAAGCGCATGAATATGGGTGTAACTCTTTCGTCATGTTTAGTAACTCTCCTCCGGTTTATTATACCTTTAACGGTAAAGGCTATTCCGACCGAGGGGCATATTCTAATCTCAAACCCGAGCATTATACCGACTTCGCTCTTTATATGGCGAATGTCGCAAGCTATTTTAAGAATAATAAAAATATTCCATTTTCTTATATAAGTCCGGTCAATGAACCGCAATATAATTGGGACGCACCTTCCCAAGAAGGGACAGGTTGGCAAAACAAGGAAATCAAGCATTTAGCAGTTGAATTAGATAAAGCGCTTACGCAACAAAATCTGGAATCAAAAATTTTAATTACCGAATCCGGTGACTGGGAATATCTCTATAAATCAAAAGGAAATGCAGGTCGTAGTAACCAAATAAAAGAATTCTTTTCCCCTCAGTCCGAAAATTATATAGGTGATCTTTCGCATGTTCCACCACTTATCGGGGGCCATAGCTATTGGACAGACGGGAATTGGAATACGCTTTCACAAGTACGTCAGGAGCTTGCTTCGGCTGCCGCTTCGCACGGATTAAAGATCTATCAAACCGAATGGAGTATGCTGGGAGATCATTACAATGATAAAGATTATCCGGGAAATGAAACATCAACATACCTTGATATCGCTTTGCATATGGCTAAAGTGATGCATCACGATCTTACAACCGCCAATGTTAGTTCCTGGTCTTATTGGACGGCGTTGGATATGGACCGCTGGAACCACAAAAATCGTTTCCTATTAATCAAATTAACGCCTGCCGGTGGCGCTTATGGCGATATCTCTCAGAGTGGTTCCCATGAGGCTATGAAAAACTTATGGGTACTGGGGAATTATAGTCTTTTTATACGTCCGGGCTATCAACGCATAGATTTAAATATTAAAAATCCTTCCGATTCATTTTTTGGGTCTGCCTGGTTATCTCCGTCAAAGGATAAGGTGGTAATTGTATTTACCAATATGACGGCCAACAGTCTGGAAGTCGCGCTTGATTTGAAAGGGATGAGCAAAAAACATCTTTCAATAAAACGGTACGTTACCTCATCAAGAAAAAATCTTCAAGAGGATATTCCCAAAGATGATATATGTATGGTAGATCCTCAGTCAGTTACTACATTTGTACTTCAATATTAATAAAATAAACGAGCATCATGAATAAGATCACTTTTATAATCTGTTCGATAAGTCTTTTTGCGACGGTCTCTTTATTGGGGCAAGTTTCTTTTGGAAAGCCGGAAAAAATAAATGAAGACTGGTTTTTTACACAGGACAATCCGGGGGATAAACCGATGTCTGAATTTAATGAATCCTCCTGGGACAAAGTAAATTTGCCACATGATTGGAGCATCAAAGAACAATTAAGCCCGACCTTAGCGAGTGCGACGGGTTACCTTCCGGGCGGTATAGGATGGTATGGAAAAGTGTTGACTATTCCGGAGGACAAGCAGGGAAATAAAGTCTATATTTATTTTGAAGGAGTTTATAACCGCAGTGAAGTATTTATAAACGGACAATCACTTGGTAAACGCCCAAACGGTTATGTCTCGTTTATGTATGATGTTACTCCATATATAAAATACGGAGAAGATAATTTTGTAAATGTGCGTGTTGATCATAGCCGATACGCCGATTCAAGATGGTATACCGGATCGGGGATTTATCGAAATGTATGGCTCGTATACGCTCATCCGGTACACATTACGCAATGGGGAGTTTATGCCCATCCGGTAGTGGACAAAAATAAAGGTATTCTTAAAGTGGAAGTTGAAATAGAGAATGGAACATCAGTCGCAACCGACGTGACTATATTGAATGAATTATTTGCTCCGGATGGTAAAAGAGTGGCAAATAATTCCAAAACAATATCTCTAAACTCAGGCGATAAAAGTAAAATAAATGCGGACCTTTTCGTAAGTAAACCGCTGCTTTGGGACATCACCGATCCCATTCTTTATACGCTTAAAACAACTGTTTTGAAAGATAAAAAGGCTATTGATCAAACAGAGGTTATCACAGGATTCCGAACTTTTAAATTTGATCCGGATAAAGGTTTCGCTTTAAATGGTGAATGGATGAAAATAAAGGGGGTTTGCATTCATCATGATGCGGGAGTATTGGGCGCGGCTGTTCCCGATCAAGTGTGGAAAGAACGTTTGCTTACCTTAAAAGAGATAGGTTGCAACGCTATACGCACGAGTCACAATCCCCAAGCACCGACTCTTTATAGGTTATGTGATGAATTAGGCATGTTGGTGCTAAACGAAATGTACGATGAATGGGAATTTCCTAAAAGAAAGTGGATAAAGGGATGGAATGTGGGTACACCCGGCTTTCAGGGATCTTATGATTTTTTTGATGAATGGGGAGAGCGAGATTTAGCCGATATTGTTCGCCGTGATCGGAATCATGTCTCTGTATTTGCATGGAGTATAGGCAATGAAGTGGATTATCCTAATGATCCATACTCCCATCCCATCCTCAACGGCAACGATATCTCCCAACCAATGTACGGAGGATATAATCCCAAGGCTCCAAATGCAGAGCGTATAGGCAAAATTGCCAAACGTCTCGCTGCAGTGGTAAGAAGCGAAGACACTTCGAGGCCAGTGACTGGGGCACTCGCAGGAGTCGTGATGAGTAACGAGACAGAGTATCCCGGGGCTGTCGATGTTGTGGGCTACAACTATACCGAAAACCGTTACACCATGGATCACGAACGCTATCCCAATCGCATCATCTATGGGTCGGAAAACCGTCATGACCTCCCTGCTTGGAAAGCCGTCAGAGATAATGACTTCATTTTTGGCCAATTCCTCTGGACCGGCATAGATTACTTGGGTGAAAGTGGCCGCTGGCCGTCGCGAGGATCTCAGCCAGGGTTACTTGATTTCGGAGGGTTTCGCAAGCCACTAGGATGGTGGCGTGCCTCATTATGGAGTGATAAGCCAATGGCTTACTTAGGTAGTTATCCCATTTCGTCACGCAACCATAATGGCACCAACCGTAGAGATGACAACGGGGCCCCTTCAATATATGCAGAAGATTCGTGGAACTATGATGCCGGACAAACTGTTCGGGTAGTGTGTTATACCAACCAACCACAGGCACGGTTGCTGTTAAACGGCAAGATTGTAGGAGAAACAAAGCAAAAAGATGACGAAACGGGCATCATATATTGGGACATCCCTTATGGTTCCGGCACGCTCTTGGGTGAAGCTTTGGATAAAAACGGGAAGGTAGCCTCTACTTACCAGTTGCAAACTAGTGGTCGTCCCTACGCCCTCAAGGCGCGTCTACTGAATGCGGATAATGACTTCTATCAGCTCGAAGTTACTGTAGTTGATGAACAGGGCATCACAGTAAAGTTGGCAGACAACGAGATTGGTTGTGGCGTTATGGGCAATGGGCGGCTTATGGGCATGGAGAACAGTGACAGTCGAGACACCAGTGACAAGTCAGACTTCCGT
>ENA-UOOK01005656-UOOK01005656.1-fermentation-metagenome-genome-assembly--contig:-NODE-5656-length-12462-cov-3.260659_pt1 | contig 12462 bp, 11 predicted proteins | sample MGYA00245777_ERZ724023 | MGnify/ENA primary metagenome ERZ724023 (study PRJEB28704, sample SAMN03018312) | fermentation metagenome | biome: anthropogenic terrestrial biome; feature: soil; material... | reverse complement strand
GGAATTGTGGGGCGGACTCCTTCCATGGATTTTGATCTTTGACGTTCCTGACGGACTTGTCCCTGATACGGAAAAAATAGAAAAAAAGGCATCCTGCCTCGCTTGAACAGATATAATAAGAGTTAAACGGTATCAGACTTTATTGTCAGATGCCGTTTTTTAGGCAGATAGAAAGATTCTATCGCAGACAGCGGGAAATTTATATATCCCCGCGTTATTGTTTTATTATTGATTTCATGATACAATATTGCCTATAAAAACCATTGGAAAATTTTCTATAAGGGATCACAGATATGAGTTTTTTAGTACAGACTGTAAATTCACCGCCCGGTTCGATAAAAAGCGATATTGCCGAAACTTTAAGATACCTCGGATACGGTAAACATGCACCTGACACGGATACGGCAGCTTTGATTGATGAATGCATTAAGGAATTTAACCCTGTTATTTCACCACGGTGCTGTTATATCCGGGTTCCCGTTGTCATCAGTTCCGACTCTGTTGAGCTTGGCTTTGGTGAAATAAAGAGCAGATCGCTTTGTAAAAATCTCGGGGGCTGCGATGAAGCGTGGGTTTTTGCCGCAACCATAGGGATCGAAGCTGACAGAATGATAGCAAGGTACGGTAAAACCTCACCGTCAAAAAGCGTTATAGTGGACGCTCTGGCATCCTCCGCAATCGAATGCTGGTGCGATGAAATAAACAGGATGCTCTGCATCGACCTTAAATGCCGTCCGCGATTTAGTCCCGGCTACGGGGATTTCGATATAGGTCATCAAAAAAGCTTGATGTCATTACTCGACACGGCGGTGAAAATCGGCCTTACACTTACCGATTCAATGCTTATGCTGCCAACAAAATCCGTCACAGCCGTTATAGGAATAAGCAAAAATGAAGACATGCAAAACGATTGTGATATATGCCTCTCCTGCGATAAAAAAAGCTGCATGTATAAAAAATGAGGTGTTTTAGTATATGAATATCAAAGAGAAAATCAAGAGCTCAAGAGTATATTTTGACGGCAGTATGGGCGTAATGCTGCAGAGCTTAGGACTTGAGCCGGGTGAGCTGCCCGAGAATTGGAATCTTACCCACCCGGAAAAAATAGTCAACCTGCATAAGGCTTATCTTGAAGCAGGTTGCAATATAATCTCAACGAATACTTTTGGAGCTAACAAGCTCAAGTTCTCAAATCTTGATAAAGTTATAGAATCCGGCATTGTTAATGCGAAAAAAGCAGTTTCCGAATGTGCCTATATGGGTGAGGATCATTATGTCGCTTTTTCGATGGGACCGCTGGGAAAGCTCTTAACACCTTTCGGCGACCTTGAATTTGAGGATGCCGTGGATATTTTCTCGGACAGTGTAAAAATTGCCGCGAAAAACGGCGTAGACCTCATTATTATCGAAACTATGAGCGATTCCTATGAAACGAAAGCAGCGGTGATTGCGGCAAAAGAGAACTCAGACCTACCGGTTTTTGTAACTAATGTATATGACGAAAACAAAAAGCTTTTGACGGGTGCTTCTCCGGGAGCTATGACGGCTATGCTTGAGGGACTCGGTGTTGATGCAATAGGCATTAACTGCTCGCTAGGACCTAAGCAGATGCGGAAAATCATACCCGAACTGCTTGAAAACGCATCGGTACCTGTTATAGCAAACCCGAACGCAGGACTGCCCCGCGCCGAAAACGGGAAAACCGTTTTTGATGTCGGTGCGGACGAATTTGCAGCGGTTATGAAAGAATTCGCAGAGCTTGGAGTAAGCATTATCGGAGGCTGCTGCGGTACCACACCGGAATATATAAGAAAAATGATCGAGGTAACAAAAAACCTTCCGTTCAAACGCGTATCTGATAAGAATAAAACCGTCGTATCCTCCTATTCCCACGCGTTGTATATAGAAAACGAGCCAATCCTGATAGGTGAGCGAATCAACCCTACCGGAAAGCCTCTTATAAAACAGGCTTTGCGTGATGGGAATTTTGACTATATTTTAAGTGAAGCGCTTGCACAACAGGAAAAAGGCGCACATATTCTTGATGTTAACGTAGGACTGCCTGAAACCGATGAGGTAAAAATGATGGCGACAGCAGTAACCGAGCTTCAGGTTGTTGTTGACCTTCCTCTGCAAATTGATACCGTAAACACCGCCGCTATGGAAAGGGCGATGAGGCTTTACAACGGAAAACCGCTTGTCAACTCTGTAAGCGGCAGCGAGGAGAGCATGACGCAGATATTCCCTCTCGTGGCAAAATACGGCGGAGTTGTCGTCGCACTCACCATTGATGAAAACGGAATACCCGATACTGCCGAAGGAAGACTTGCGGTTGCTGAAAGGATTGTCAGGCGTGCTGCGAAGTTCGGCATAAAACCAAAGGACATAATAGTTGACCCGCTTGCTCTGACTGTTTCCTCAGATACAGGCAGCGCAAATATAACTCTCGAGTCGATACGACTTATCAAGGAAAAGCTGGGAGTAAAAACAAGTCTCGGTATATCTAACATCTCCTTCGGGCTGCCGAACCGTGAGATAATAAACTCCGCCTTTTATGCAATCGCTTTGCAAAGCGGCCTTGACTGTGCAATCATAAATCCTTTTTCCGAGGATATTATGAAAACGTATTACAGCTACAGAGCGTTGCGTGGTATGGATGAAAACTGCGTAGAATATATCGGTTTTGCATCGGGAAAATCAGAGCGCAAAGCATATGTTGAAAACTCCGAAGACGGTGCAGGAGAATCTCTTCAAAATGCCATTGTTAAAGGTTTGAAGGAAAGAGCGTTCACGATTGCCTCTAATCTTTTAAAAACCTCTCCTCCGCTCGATGTTATCGACACACAGATTATCCCGGCGCTCGATATTGTGGGCAGAGGTTATGAGGAGAAGACCGTTTTTCTTCCTCAGCTTCTTATGAGCGCGGAGGCGGCGACCTCTGCTTTCAGGGCTGTAAAAGCGGTTTTGCCGCCGACAGACAGCAAAAACGAGAATAAAATAATCCTCGCCACCGTCAAGGGAGATATTCACGATATCGGCAAGAATATAGTAAAGGTTCTGCTTTCCAATTACGGTTTTTATGTGATCGACCTCGGAAAGGACGTACCGCCGGAGGTTATATGTGCCGAAGCGATTGAGCAGGAAGTAAAGTTAGTCGGTCTGAGTGCGCTTATGACAACCACTCTGCCGTCTATGGAAAAAACCATAAAACTGCTGCGTCAAAAAGCTCCCGACATCAAGGTTATCGTCGGCGGAGCTGTTCTTACAAAGGAATATGCGGATATGGTTGGTGCGGACTGTTATGCAAAGGACGCCATGGAGGGTGTCCGATATGCTGAAAAGGTTTTTTCCGAAAATGAATGATTTTATATTATAATATTTTAGCATTCGATTGAAATTTAAAATACACTATGATATAATAATACCGCATTAGGAAAACACAAAACATTCTCTATAAGTTTAACCGAATATAATGATGGAATAAGCTCTCAAAATATATATGAAAGGCATAGGTGAACCAGATGAAGGTCATTGTTACGGGGGGAACCGGTTATATCGGGTCGCATACCTGCGTCGAGCTGATTAAAAAAGGGCATGAAATTGTAATAATCGACAATCTTTCAAACTCCAAAGCGGATGTAGTGGATAAAATTGAAAAAATTACAGGTAAAAGACCTGTTTTCTACGATGCGGACATACTCGATCGCAACAAAATAGACAAAATTTTTGCGGCGAATAAGGTGGATGCAGTCATTCACTTTGCGGGCAAGAAAGCTGTCGGCGAATCGGTTGAAAAACCGCTTATGTATTACTATAACAACATAACGGGAACGATTAACATACTCGAATCAATGCTGAAAAACGGCTGTACAAAATTCGTTTTTTCCTCCTCGGCTACAGTTTACGGTGCGCCTAAAACAGTTCCTATCAAAGAGGATTTCCCACTCTCTACCGCGAATCCCTACGGAACTACAAAGCTATCTATTGAAGGGATTTTACAGGATTTATATAAAGCAAACAAAGAGCTGAGCATAACTATTCTGCGTTATTTCAATCCGATCGGCGCACATCAGAGCGGTCTTATCGGTGATAATCCAAACGGCATACCCAACAACCTTATGCCTTATATAACAAGGGTTGCAAAGGGTGAGCTCAAGCAGCTCAGAGTGTTCGGAAATGATTATCCCACACACGACGGCACCGGAGTCCGGGATTATATCCATGTAGTCGACCTTGCGAACGGTCATATCAAAGCGATTGAGAATATGGAAAATCCGGATTTGAGAATCTACAATCTCGGAACAGGCAAAGGCTACAGCGTGCTTGACATTGTAAAAGCTTTTAAAAAGGCGACAGACATTGATATTCCCTATGTTATAACAGAAAGGCGTCCCGGAGATATAGCGGAGTGTTTTGCCGATGCTTCAAAAGCAAAAAGAGAGCTTGGGTGGCAGACCGAATACGTTCTTGAGGATATGTGCAGGAGTGCCTGGAATTTCGAGCGAAATGCGTAACGGCTTTTTTACGCGCTTTATGTCGGGAAGATGCGGCATAGACGAGCTTAATATTTTTATCGCGGTTGTTCTGATTATTTTGAGCGGAGCTTCATATTTCACTCAAAATGCAATATTATACGCAGTTGAGTTCCTTATATTGCTGCTGCTGCTTTTTAGAATGCTTTCTAAAAACATTGAAAGAAGAGCTACGGAAAATAGGGCGTCTATAAAGCTTTTATCACCTCTGACAAAATCAATCAGAAGATGGATGCACCGTATAAAAGACAGAGAAAACAGGTATTACAGATGTCCGAGGTGCTATGCAAGACTTCGCGTTCCCAGATACAGAGGAGAGATAACGATAACCTGCCCTGTCTGTAATCACAATTTCGATAAAATGACATAAAAACAGCTGTAATCATATCAATCTGATAGATTACAGCTTATTTTATGCGTTTAGGAATTTATCTGTAAAAAGTGAACATCCGTAAGAGCGGTATTCCTCAATCTTTTTTCTTATAAGCTCCTCGCTTACACCGAAATGAGCCGCAAGGCAGGGTATGCAAAGAAATTCGGTCGCTCCTCGGTTGATCAGCTTTTTCGTAGCACCGATGTCGTCGCTATCAAGAGCCGATCCGCACTCTTTACATACCAAATCGGCAGAATTATTTTGCATCAACGAGCTTTCCCCTGAGAACCATGCAAGTATGCGGAAGCATAACCGGAGCGCGGTAAATATCCTTGTAAACACCGATATCCTCGCCTGTCCAAAGGTTTGTAAGCTGCAGAGCTTTGTTTGCCGAACGATTTATTCCGAAGTTATCGAAAGGTATCCACGGGCATTGATTGTTGTCGGTCAGGTTGAAGAATCCGATAGCGATATCTCCGCCCTCAAGAGATTTTACCCAGGTCATTATGTTGGTATTATTGTCTGCAAGGTACGGTTGTCTTCCCGCCGGATCCTGATTTAATGCTATGATATCTCTGTTTGTGAGTATTTCCTTTGTCGCGTCGCTCATATTGCGGACGTCGCAGCCTATCATAAGCGGTGAGTTAAGGAAAGCCCAGAGGGAGAAGTGTGTTCTGTACTCCTCATCCGTGCAGCCGTCGAGCGCGACATTGCCCTTGCCGTACATTCCCACAACGAGCATATCCATATCATTGAAGCAGCCCTGCCCGTTATAAGGCTGCAGCTCTACCTGCTTTAGTGCAAGCTCCTTGATCGATTTCCATGTATCGACAATATCTCCGGTGGAGCGCCACATATGAGCGCCGGTTTCCTTTATCCATTTATGTGTCTCATCGACCCCCCAGCTGCAGGCGGAAAACAGAATATCCCTTCCGCAGTTTGCAAGCGCGTGACCCATTCTCTTATAAAGTATGTGTCCCTTCTGCCAATATGGTCTGAAACAGTAATCATATTTTAAGTAGTCAACGCCCCACTCCGCAAAGGTGGCGGCATCGATAAATTCAAACTCAAACGAGCCCGGATAAACCGCGCAGGTATAGTTTCCCGCACAGGAATACATCCCGAACTTAAGTCCTTTGGAATGAACATAATCGGCGACTGCCTTCATGCCGTTCGGGAACTTCTCTTTGCTCGGAACAATCCTGCCGTTCTCATCACGCTGTCTTTCCGACCAGCAGTCGTCAATTACAAGGTATTCATAACCTGCTGCCAAAAGGCCTGTGTCAACCATAGCGTCCGCGGTTTCCTTTATCAGCTTTTCGTTGATATTCGGCCCGTAAGTATTCCAGGAATTCCATCCCATGGGCGGTGTATGCTTGATCATGATTTCTATACCTCCAAAAACATTAATTCCCGCTCATTCTAACATAGACGGGTTGCTAAAGCAATACATTTTACCATAAACTATTAAAAATTATTGCATTTCTTCTTGAAATGTATTATACTGCTTTTGGGTCGGTAAGCTTAAATAAACGGTATAATAATATAAAAAAGTACTTATCAGTTACCCTGATAATTGCACTTACCACGCCGCTCTTTTTACGCGACAGCAGCGGACGTTCATATGCGATAAAATTGCTTATGTAGGAAAAAGGTGCTTGAAATAAAGGATATTAGGGTATCCGAAAGAATACCCGATTACATTGTTTTGGAACTGCCGAGTGATTTTCGTAAGACGGAACCATTTATTAAAGGTGAATTCTACTCTATCGTAGGATGGAATGACTGATATTAACAGACTTATTTATTGCAGCTGAATTAATTAAAATAAAAACAATAAGGAGATTTGAGCAGATGAAAAAAAAGCTATCACTTATTCTTGCAATCGTCCTGATGATTTCCCTGTTCGGCATCATCGGGTCGCTCGCCGCTATCAAAACCGTGTATACGAACATAGCGGTGGGAGCGACCTATGAAGCCTCCGAGCCTTATACGCTTAGAACTTATCCGAACGATTATCAGCTTATCGACGGTAAGGAGCTTACCGACGGTGTAAAAGCGACCACAGCTTACGGCACGGAATGGCATGCATTTTGTGACAACACAGGCGATAAGAGCCCGTATTACATCATTGTCGACCTTGCCGAAAAGAAGAACGATATAAAAAAGCTTTCTATCCAGTTTCAGGATAATACCGGAGCGGGAATAGTAAAGCCCGTATCTGTAGTATATTCCGTTTCTGACAACGGAACCGATTTCACAGAGTTGGGAACCGCAACCGAATCCGGCAGCGGAGCATATCTTAATTATGACCTGATATGCTCGACACCAGCAAGCGGCAGGTATTTTAAAGCTGTAATAACCAAGGGCGGATTTTTCACATTTGCTTCCGAGTTTGAGATATGCACCGGAGAAGAGGTAGAGGTATCCGATGTGAGCGAGGAATCCGATGTGTCGGGTGAACCTCCCGTATATGACGATCCGGACGAGACAATTCTTGCGGTGGATAAAAACTCGCAGTGTTATATTTCGGGTGATTACCTGTGCGGTGTTCCTATGAATACCGACTATAAGAGCTTTTTGGCTCTGCTTAACAGCACCGTCGGAATAAAGGTTCTGGATAAAAACCGCGCGGTCAAGACGAGCGGGGCAATAATCTCCGGTGATTCCGTAGTAAAAACAGTCAACGATGAGGAAGTTGACACGAAAATCATTATGATTGACGGCGATGTCAACGGTGACGGCGAAATAAAGGCAAACGATTATCTGCTTATTAAGAGAGCATATCTCGGAACATATACCCTTACGGGCGTAAACTTCCGTGCCGCATGTATTACTAACGGAACAAGCATAGTCGCTCAGGATTACCTGAAGATAAAAAGAGAATTCCTCGGTACATACAGTATTCATACCAAATATGAGAATCCGATTACGGAGTATGATATGACTTTCACCGCTGTTTCCGCTTCCATGTACAGAATGAACTGCACCTATGAGAACAAACCATTTTCCCTTACCTTTGACAAGAAAACATGGGGAACATGGAACATAGGCACATGGACATATGACGGTAAAGCTCTTGCCGGCGGCGGTACTGACTGGGAGTATGTATTCAGATCTTCACCCACAAGTTCGGGCGGAACCGCATTCACAGGCGGCAATCACGAGAACGAAAGACTTGTTGAAATAAAATTCTATGACGGTTCGACGAACAAGGAGCTCAATCTTTCCGTCGGAAAATCTGAGAGCATTAAAAATCTTAAAATAGTTGAAAAGACTCAGATACTGTTCGACAAGACCACAACACCGTTCTGCGATGTTGTGCGTACTTACCGTGTAGCCGGAAACAATATAACCCTCGACGTCGAATACAGCTATATCAAGGATGTTTATTTTGAACTCTCCTACACCTGTATGTTCCCTATTGCGAAAACCTACGGCTTATATATACAGTTCAACAATCTTGACGGTACAAAGAAGAACGTTGAGACGCTAAAGGTAGGTGCGTCTGATTATTCCGGTCCTCAGCACAGCTCACCGGCACTTGATTGCACTATGTGGGGATATCTGAACGATTCCTATAAGTTCGATGTAAAGGTATATACCCTCGGGGATTCGTGTGATTTCTTCAAGAACGATAAAAAGACCTTCTATTGGGATATGAATACCACACATAATAAGTTGTATTATTCAAAATATAACATGGGTTCTAAAACTCTCGTGAAAGCAGGCACAACCCAGTACACAAGAAGCTCATGGACCTTCTATATCGACGAATCGGTTGGCTAATCAAAACGATTGCTTAAAGCGTTGAGCGAGTCAAGACCGTGTGATCTTAATGGTTGCACGGTCTTAAATAACTGTTGAAAAAATAAAAAAAGTAATGTATACTCTCTATATAGATATACGGCCAACAAATAACTTCATTATTTTATAAAATAATTTTAAAACAAGGAATGTTTACAGATATGGAACAGAAAAAAGTAAAATTACTTGGTATAATTGCTGTCATAAGCTGGGTAACGACGGTTCTTATCAACATTGCCGCATATTTTATGCTGCCGGATACTATTATTACACAGATAAACTTTTCCTCTGAAAAAAGCTATATGCAGACCCTGACATATCTGATTATAGTTACGGTATTGGTTCTCATCTCTGCCTGTATGACCATATTTACCGGAAGGAAAACCAAATGGGTTACCTTGACATTAATTCTGTTTTCAATCAATGTAATCTGCATATTGTTAAATCTATTATAAGCTCTGAAAGGCGAAGAAAATGAACGAACGCAGACCAATAAAAAAGAATAATCCACAAAAGCCCGCAAACAGCTCAAAAGCAAAAGAGGGCGATGTAAAAAAGCCCTCCGGCAAGGGTAAAAAAGCTACAAAGTGGGCTATACTGTCAGTTTTATTTATCGTGCTGCTCATCGTTGTCGGGTGTCTTACCATCTATTACATACTTTATGACGGAATCCCCTTTGTCGAACGTATAGAACCCTATGTAAGACCCGCTTTCCCGGATGAGGACGATTTTTCGGTAGATTATGATATAAGCACCGATGAAAACACCGTTCTTAAAACCCCCATCTTCTTGGAAAAGCCGATAGATGAGAATATTATCAATATATTGCTTGTAGGTTGTGATTCCGCCGATGGGGGGAGCAGCCGTAGCGATACTATGATGATGCTCTCTTATGACAAGAGAAGCGGCAGAATTGTGCTTAATTCGTTTCTTCGCGATTCCTTTGTTCCTATAAAGGATCACAACTGGAACAGGCTGAACGCTACTTATACATATGGAGGAGTAGGGCTTACCATCAATACTATCAACGAGGTATACGGCCTTGACATCCAATATTTTGTCTCGGTGGATTTCGAGGGGTTCGAAAGTATTATCGACAGCATCGGTGGTGTCACCCTGACAATAACGGAGGCGGAAGCAAAATACCTTAACAAATATTCTCACGCCGAGGTTTCTGCCGGAGAGGTCAAGCTTGACGGAGCGACAGCACTCGAATATGCGAGAATCAGAACCGGTATAATAGCTTCTGAGAGCGGTGATTTTAACCGTACCAATCGTCAGCGAAAGGTTATAACATCAGTTATAAATCAGGCTCTGAATGCCGAAAACAAAGAGGTGCTCAGCTTGCTTAAGACCTGTTTGAATTATGTAAGAACAAACCTCGGAGCTAAAACCATAATCGATCTCGCCTCTGATTTTCTGGATATGAACAATTTCGACATTACGGGATATCCCATTCCTGCCGAAGGAACTTGGAAATATGATGAGTTCGGAAAGATGTCTATAATCAAAATAACGGACGAGGGATTTGATGAAAACATCGAAATCCTAAGGCAGAGAATATACGGCTAAAACCACACAGCACTCTTCTCTGATTTTTTGAAGTAAAAACTGCACGGGTGTGTTTCCATCACGGAAACGCACCCGGTGTTTTTTTACGGCATATAATTAAAAGAGGATATACAGGTCATGTAATAATACCCGTCAGAAAGGAAGGGTACAAATTTCTATGAGTGTAACATTCGTCTTATCCTCAGTGACTTATGCTATGAAAGCACAGGATTTGCTAAAGAGAGAAAGCATTTACTCATCAATAATACGCTCGCCCGATGTCAGAGCTATCAAGGGCTGCGGATACGGTATAAAAATTCAATCCAACTGTGAATCATATGCAAAAAAGATTCTGCAGCTTAACGGGGTATCCATATTGGGATGCATTTATGACTGAACAGTACAACTGATTATTATAAAACATCATCACATAAACGAAAGGTCTGTATTTTATGTACTATTTCGATAATGCCGCAACCGGTTTTCCGAAAAGCGAATATGTTTTTAACGCAATGAAGGAGGCTTTTTACGAAAGCGGGAACGCAGGTAGAAGCGGCCACGACGCAGCTATAAAAGGTTCCTTGATACTTTATAACTGCCGCAAAAAATCCGGCGACCTTTTTGGATGCGAGCCCGAACAAGTTGTGCTGACAAAAAACGCTACCGAAGCATTAAATCTTGCGATAAAAGGTGTTATAACAAAAAAAACTGTAAAAAAAGGCGAGGTTCTTATCTCCTCGCTTGAACATAATTCCGTGTTAAGACCGGTTCTTTCGCTGTGTTCTTCTGACAAAATGACAAAAAAACAATTCGAAGTGGATTTATACGATGATGATAAAACGGTTGAGAACTTTGAAAAAGCGCTTGGTAAAAAAACCGTTTTGGCGGTCGTCACCCACGCATCGAATGTATGTGGCAGAATTCTTCCCGTTAAAAGGCTTATATCGCTTGCGAAAGAAAACGACACTGTTTTTATTCTTGACGCCTCGCAGACTGCGGGACATTTTCCCTTTACTATAGAGGAACTGGGAGCTGATATAATATGTATACCCGGTCATAAGGGTTTGTACGGACCGATGGGTACCGGTCTTATGATAGTCAGCCCGAAGAGCAAGCTCAGTTTCAGAACAATAATGGAGGGTGGAAGCGGAACGGGATCGTTAGATTATGGGATGCCCAAGCTTCTGCCTGAACGCCTTGAGTACGGAACACAGAACAACTGTGGCTTTGCAGGACTTACCGCCTCCATTGAGGAGCTTGTTTTCCCCGTGCACCTCTGTAAGCTGTTTGAATACCTGCTCGAAAAAATGCGTGCCAGAGAAAATATTTTATTATTTGGGGAACCTAAGGATAATACCTATGATTATGTGCCGGTACTGCTTTTCAACAAAAAAAACGCCCTCTGTGAGGAGCTTGCTGCATATTTGAACGAAAAGGGCATATCTGTCAGAGCCGGGTATCACTGTGCCCCGCTCGCCCATAATGCGCTTGGGACTATAAAAACAGGCGGCGTTCGAATCAGTCTTGGCAGATCGAACACCTCCGAAGATATTGATTATCTGATGAGTGTATTATGAATTCTGTCCCGCCACAAAACCCGTTGAAAAGGCTATTTGAAGATTATATCCGCCCGTGTAAGCATCCACATCGATTATTTCACCGGCAAAATATAGCCCTTTTACCAGTTTTGACTCCATTGTCGAGGGGTTAATCTCCCTTACGCATACACCGCCGCTTGTTACAATCGCTTCGCTGACAGGACGGGTTGCAGTTACGGTAAGCGGTATACCCTTCAAAAGCGACAAAAAGCTCTTTCTTTCTGACTTTGTTATCTCATTTACCTTTTTTTTGTCCGGAATCCCCGATAGAGCTATAATCGGTTGTATTATTTTCTGAGGGAGCAGTGCGGACAAGCTGTTAATGAATTCCTTGTTTTTATTCGCCTCAAAATCACGCAGAAGCCTCCTGTCAAGCGTCTCTTCGTCAAGGCCGGGCTTCATATCTATCTTTAGCTTACAGGGAAAGACTGAGTTTAAGTGCGCCGATGCAGAAAGTATTATCGGTCCGGAAACACCGTAATGTGTAAACAGCATCTCACCGGTCTCCGCAAAAATCTCCCTGCCCTCTTTATTATAAAAAGAGGCTCTTACATTCTTTAAAGACAGACCCATGCAGTCACGGCAAAAGCTTTCCATGACG
>ENA-UOOK01005655-UOOK01005655.1-fermentation-metagenome-genome-assembly--contig:-NODE-5655-length-12462-cov-5.237447_pt1 | contig 12462 bp, 6 predicted proteins | sample MGYA00245777_ERZ724023 | MGnify/ENA primary metagenome ERZ724023 (study PRJEB28704, sample SAMN03018312) | fermentation metagenome | biome: anthropogenic terrestrial biome; feature: soil; material... | reverse complement strand
AGATGAATCCAATCCGCTTCACTCCGGTCCAACATTTTTATGTCGTTCTCAAGATTCAGGAAATCAGCCGACAATAGCGACGGCGCTACAATTGTACTCATATATTCAACGTTTATCGACTCAAAGTTATGAAAAAAAAGAAACTTAAACAAAAGTTCCTCTCACGGGAACTAAAAAAACTGTTTTGTATCATGAAACTCATTTTCGTATTCTTGCTTTTGAGTTCCAACTTAGTATTGGGGAGTCAGACCTATGCTCAGATCACATCGTTGAATCTGGATCTTACGAATGTGGAACTGGAAGAAGTCTTCGACGTTATCCGCCGGCAAAGCGAATTTGAATTCTTCTACAACAACGATCAGGTAAATACCTCGGTAAAAGTAAGTGTAAAAGCAAAAGATACTGATATTTATACAATATTGGAACAAACGCTCCCTGATATCTATGAATATAAAATCAATGACCGGTATATTCTGATCAGTAAACGGAAAGAAGTTGCTCCTGTGCTGTCGCCTGAGCCACAACCACAACAAGCAAAAAAGACAATTACCGGAACAATTACTGATAAAGATGGCGAAGCAGTCATTGGGGCGAATATCGTAGAAAAAGGTACTACCAATGGTACTGTAACGGATGTGGGCGGAAGATTTTCATTAAACGTTGAAAACGATGCCGTCATCCTTATTTCGTATATCGGTTATCTTACACAAGAAGTTAGCACTGTGGGTAAAACTGTAATTGATATTGTTTTACAGGAGGATACACAGGCATTAGATGAATTGGTTGTTGTAGGATATGGCACGATGAGAAAAAGTGATTTGACCGGAGCTGTGACCAGGGCTAATATGGATTTTTTTAAGGACGCACCGAATGTTAATTTGCTTCAATCACTACAAGGATCTGTGCCTGGATTGAACGTGGGCAGTGTTACCAGATCAGGATCAAGCCCTTCTATCAGTATAAGAGGATCAACAAATTTTGGACAAAATGATACTCCTTTAATTGTTATTGATGGTATTATTTATAGAGGAGATATTGTTGATCTTAATCCAAATGATATTGAATCAATAGATATTTTGAAAGATGCAAGTTCAACAGCAATATATGGCTCGGAATCTGCTAACGGTGTGATTATCATTACTACACAGAAAGGAAAACAGGCAAAACCAAGTATCCAATTTAACTCCTCTTACACATTTCAATCTCCTTCAAATTTAGTTGAACCGGGTGATGCCGCTTGGAATGTAAAATCTATTGCCGACTCTTATTGGGAATTGAGTAGAATCGGCCCTGACTATTTAGAACCAAACCCTGAATTTGATCCGGCCATTTATTTCAAAACCGAGGATTACCGAAATGGATATTATCAATGGTTAGAGAGTGGTTTAGAACATGACTGGTGGGATTTGCTTACAGATAATGCCTACATTATGGAGAACAATATAAGTGTTGGCGGAGCAACGGACAGACTAAATTATTATTATTCTGCCGGTTATACAAATCAGAGTGGAATGATACGTAATGATGATTATAAACGATACTCTTTCAAAATCAATTTATCAACTGATATTACAGATTGGTTAAATATAGGTATAAACTCCTCTTATTCTTTAAATGATTTTTCAGGAGCTTCTGTAAATATGGGAGAATTGTTTGAATATCACCCATTATTATCTCCCTATGACAATAATGGCGAATTAATAGTAAGACCTGATGGAACTCGTTTGAATCCGCTAAAGATAGAAAAGATAGATAATCTTGATAAACGAGAAAATCTTTTAGGAATTTTTCATACAGATATAAAACTTCCTTTTTTGAAAGGTTTTAACTATAGAATGAATTACAGTTTAAATAAACGTACATCTAGAAATTATCAATTTGATGAGTGGGCCTATAATCTACTTGGTGAGGGCTATAAAAATTATTCTAATAATTTAGATTGGACATTAGACAATATATTTTCTTATATAAGATCATTTGATAAACATAATCTCAATCTAACCTTTGTTTATGGAGTGGAAAAGCGACAGGCTGATTTTACAAATACATTAGGAAGGGATTATACGGATAAAACACTTGGATATCATTCTTTAGGATTAGGAAATGCCACTTTGTCACAAATAGGAAGCAATTCATGGGAGGAATCCAGTCTTTACTCAATGGGGAGAGCTGTATATAATTTTGATGATAAATATTTGCTAACCGGTACAATAAGAAGAGATGGATTTTCAGGATTTGGAAAAAATAATAAATTCGGAGTATTTCCATCAGTTGCATTAGGATGGATTATGACCAATGAAAGCTTCATGGAGAATAGCTCTGATTGGTTGAGTTTATTAAAGATTCGTCTATCTTATGGAACAACCGGGAGAAGGGCATTGAATAGGTACCAGACCTTAGCTCGGGTGAGCACAGGCTATAGTTATATTTTTGGTGATGGCGGTTCACCCGTAATTGGAAAATGGATGTCGTCCTTATCAAACGATGATTTAAAATGGGAAACAACAACAGGTATCAATTTAGGTTTCGATTATGGACTATTTAAAAATCGGATAAGTGGTAGTTTTGAATATTATAATACGACATCGAAAAATATTTTATACGATATCTCACTTCCCAGATTAACCGGGTTCAACAGTATCTCAACCAATATTGGTCAAATTAACAATCATGGATTTGAGTTTGCTTTAAATGGAATTATATTTAATGGTAAAGATTTTTCATGGGATGGTACCTTAAATTTTTCATTAAATAGAGATAAAATAAAATCTATAATTGGTGCTGATAATGATAATGATGGAATAGAGGATGATCTTATAGCAGATGGTCTGTTTATAAATGAGCCACTGAATGTTATTTATGGGTTTGAGAATATAGGTATGTGGCAAATCAGTGATCAAAAAGCGGGGCTGATTCCCCAAGGTTTTTTCCCCGGTACCTATAAAGTAAGAGATTTAAACAATGATGGAGAAATTACAACTGACAAGGATAGAAAAATCTTAGCATACAGAGATCCAGGCTACCGAATAAGCTTTGCGACCACTTTTAATTATAAAAATCTACGTCTTCAAATGTTTTTTAACTCGATACAAGGGGGTAAAAATCACTATTATTCAACAGCGTATAATCCACCTGGAGGTAATGGAGATAATTGGGATAATCGAAATAAACCGGCTCAAAAATATTATGATTATTGGCTGCCAGAGAATCCTGATGCTAAATACAGTAGACTTGACAAAGGTTCAAGTTTTAATACACCGCTTTTGCACCAACGCAATTTTATACGTTTGCAGGATATTTCTCTATCATATTTTATACCATCTGATGTAATTAACACAATTAATATTCAAAGTTTGAGAATATTTATTAGTGGAAAAAATCTATTTACATGGGCTCCACAGTGGAGACATGGGTGGGATCCGGAAACAGGGGAAGCATTTAATGTGAATGGTTCGCCTCTTATGAAAGGGATTACATTAGGTATGAATTTAGAATTTTAAAAATATTACATCATGAAAACAGTTGAATTTATTGTATTTATTTCGCTTTTATTAGTGTTTCATTCATGTAATGAAGATAAATGGTTAGAGGAAATTCCGTACTCATTACTAACTGAAAAAAATGCATTTACAAAACCTTCTGATGTTGAAGGAGGATTGGCAAGAATATATTATTTAACAAGTAATAATATCTATCAAGCAAATCAGTGGTTACCGGCAATATGGTTTACCGGGACTGATATTGGGACCAGGGGAGGAGAAAACATTGCAAGTAGAGAGCTTAACAACTATCGGGATAATTTAATTCCCACTAACAATGATTATGTTGGAAGGCTCTGGAATAATAGTTATGATATTATTAATCAATCCAATACCATGCTAAACGTAATAGACAATGGTACTATTGAATTTGAGTCAGAAACTCAAAAAAATCAATTAAGAGCAAACGCGGTATTTTTCAGAGCTTTTGGTTATAGACTTTTGGTTTACATATATGGAGGTGTCCCAATAATAACTGAAAAGATTACCACTCCTAAAAGAGACTTCACAAGAGCTTCCCAAGAGGAGGTGTTGGCACAAATGATTACAGATTTAGAGTTTGCCGCAGATAATCTTCCTGATGTAAATGAGAGAAAAAGTGATGGCTGGCTTCATAAGGCAGTAGCTCATCACCTACTGGCTGAAACCTATATATCTACTGGTGAATATGATAAATCAATCGCTTCAGCTACGTGGGTTATTGATAATCCCAATTTTGAGTTAATGACACAAAGGTTTGGTAGTAGAAAAGATGAACCCGGAGATGTTTATTGGGATCTTTTCAGACGTGGTAATCAGAACAGATCAAGCGGAAACAAAGAAGCCCTGTGGGTTTCGCAATACGAATACCAAGTGGCTGGTGGTGGAAATTCCAGCCAACTGGAACGATTTGTAGGGCCACAATATTATCTGATTCAAGGTCCTGATGGAAATGGACTCTTTGTTGGTCCAACAGCTCAGCATGGCGGGAGGGGCATTTCTTGGACGGGATTATTAAGTTATGCTGATACACTAATTTGGGAAAGTGATTGGAATAATGATATTAGAAATTCTGAATATAACATTCTTCGTGACATGGTAGCAGATAACCCTCAATCTCAATACTATGGTATGAAGGTAATTGAGAATGATTTAATAGCACCAAGTTACATTGCAATGGAGACATGGAACTCCACTTATACAAAAAACTCACCTATGGGTGACCAACCGGAAGAAGCCTTTCTTGATAAATCAATAGGATTGTTATCATCTCCCGGAGCAGGAAGATCCTATACAGATGTTTATATCTTTCGCCTTGCTGAGACTTATTTACTTAGGGCTGAGGCGTATCTGTTAAATAACAAAGCTGATTTAGCCGCAGCTGATATAAATGTGGTTAGAATGAGAGCAAATGCAACCCCGGTAGATCCTGCTGACGTAGATATGGACTATATCCTTGATGAAAGGTGTAGGGAGTTAATTTGGGAAGAGCTAAGAAGATTAACTTTACATAGAACAGGTACAATTGTTGAAAGAGTACGAAAGTATAATCGAATTGCGGGTCCCTCTATTGATGGCCACCACAAGTTATGGCCTATTCCTTTTTCTGAAATAGAAAGAAATACAGAAGCTGAACTAAGACAAAATGAAGGATATACAAATTAATGCTATTGATTCTAAAAGCAATCAAAGCTTAAAAATATCAATAATTCTTATAATGACTCTTTTCTTTTATAATCCTTTTGAAGGATATAAAATAAACGGGCAGAATAGTTTCTCAGGAATTGAAAATACTATAAAAAAAACTTATTGTGATCCTCATCGTAATGATTGGGGTGGTATGGAAGTCGCGGTAAATTATAGTAACGGTAAGTGGATTATCAAAGGAAAAAAACAGGAAGTGATTCTGGATGAATCAGATCTTTCTTTAAGTATTAATACCGATTCATCTGATTGGTCGATGTTCCCTTCTCAAGAGAATGACATGTTAGTGCAAAGGGGGAATGATATATTTGAATTTCAGCTAATCAGTGCAGACTCAATAAATATTCAAAGATACGATGTTGGGTATAAGACAGGAATAAAAATTGTGATGAGTGGATGGAAAGATCAAGATTTTCGACTTTTTTTAACATTATGTTTGGAGGGTGAAGATGAAGATCTGGTTTTTTATGTTTCCGCGGAAGAAGGAGAGAGCTCCTTAAAACAACTCAATTGGCCTACTGCACTTTTACCGGAGGGTGTTGACCACACTGTACTCAGCAATTGGAGGGGTGTACTTCTTCCTTCTAATTGGCCGAAAGCGTATAATCCTATAAGAACTTCTGAGAAAGATGAATCGCTAATTTCATCTGACAGCAGTGAAATAGAGAGTTACATTATTGAATGTTGGAGCATGTCTTGGTGGGGGTTTCAAAAAGCGGAGTCAGCAATGATGGTAATAATTGAAACACCTGATGATGCAGCTTATCAATTTAGTCATCCAATAGGGGGACCGACAATTATCGGACCTCGTTGGAGAGAATCTCTGGGTAAATTTAGATACCCTAGATCTGGACGATTCTGCTTTATTGAGAATGGAAACTATGTGAACATGGCTAAACGGTATAGGAAGTATGCCAAAGACAAAGGTACTTTTGTTTCTTTAAAAGATAAAATCAGTAGTAGACCTATTGTTCAGTCGCTGATAGGGACACCACTGATTAGATCAAATATACTTAGAAACTATAAAGAGGATGGTGCCAGATGGAAATTAGATACAGCAAACCGATATAAGTTAACAACCTTTGATCAAAAAAGCGAAGTGTTACGTCACCTCAAAGAAAGTGGTGTTGATAAATTACATGTCGTACTTACTGGCTGGCCTAATCTGGGGTATGACAGGCAGCACCCTGATGTATTACCCGTATCTCCTATCGCAGGAGGATACACAGGTATGAAACGATTATTAGAAACATGTAACGAACTGGGGTATCTTTTATCCCTACATGATCAATACCGCGATTTTTATGTGGATGCACCTTCTTTTAATACAGAATTTGCCATTCATGAAGAAAATAACGCAGATGCTCCCATGATTTTTCCTGGTACTCGATTTGGCTCTTATAAAGAGGGACAAGTTCCATTCATGGATTATTGGGACGGGGGTAAAATGACATATTTGAATAGTCGTTTTATGCTTGGTCATCTTAAGAAAAATTATAGAAGACTATTTGAAAACAACATTTTCCCTGTTGGATCTTATCTTGATGTTTTTGGATACGTACCTCCGGATCAGGATTTCAACTCCGTTCATTACACAACGCGCTCAGAATCCATTTCAGCAAGAATTGATTGTTATCAATGGGTTAAAAATAATTTAGGTTTGGTCGGGACTGAAGCAGCTTGTGACTGGACTGTTCCCTATGTTGATTATTCTTCCCCATTAAATATCAGGGACGGAATTGAGATTCCTTTATGGGAGCTCGTGTACCACGATGCCATATTTACAACGTTTAATCCAATGGATCTAAGAGGCACGCTATATGGTGGAATGCCACAAATTAATAGCTCACAAGAAATTGATAAAAAATTACTTGACAATCTCAATCGTATGATTACTTTACAAAAGGAGGTTGCTTTATTGGAAATGGTAAACCATGAATTTTTAGATGATAGTTATCGAAGAGAACGTACAACTTTTTCAAATGGGACAAAAGTAACTGTCGATTGGGATAGCATGAACGTTAGCATAGAGAAAAAATGAAACTATTTGATGTACTATCATTTATCACTCAACGATTGTTTAATAGATAATATTTTTCAAAACTCATAATTAAAAAAAAATGAAACATATAATTCTTTTAGTTTTTACTCATTGTTATTTTTTCATTATATTAGGCCAGCAACTAGCAAAACCCACTCCTGTTAATTACAGAATGCTGGTTTCAAGTGCAGATCTGGTATATAACAAACCAGTAACGAGAAGTGAGGCCGGACAGCCTATAGGCAATGGAAAAATGGGCACCTTGATCTGGACAACACCTCAATCACTTCGTTTTCAAATAAACAGAGTCGATATTTTTGGCAATGGATCAGGAACAAATAATTTTTTTCAACGACATACTGATTATTGTGGGGGAGCTGGCTTTGTTGATATAGATTTTCAAGGTATTGAGCCCATCTTCACAGAGAAGACATTTAATCAACATCTTTCCTGTTATGACGGTATTGTAACAACTGAAGGAGACGATGTTATAACAACTACCCTTATATCTAATGAAGCAGATGTAATGGCGATAAAGATCATGGATTTCAGAAATAACAAAACTCCAATAGTAGGTAAATTAAGGACATTGAGACATCCTGAAATGCATAGAGGAGATCATTCCGCCATTTCAAAAGTGAAAATAATAGGTGAGAAAATAATTTTAACTCAAGAATTCCGTGAAGGGGAATACTACAATAGTTCAGCAGTAGTACTTTCAATGGCTGGAAGCAAAGTTGATGCTTGGATTGAAAACGATACCGAAGTTAAACTTTCAACAAATGAAGTCAAGCAAGAATATTTCATATATGTCGCTAGTGCTTCCTCTTTTGATCCTGACGAAGATATTGTAGAAAAAGCGCTCGATCAACTAAGAATAATAGAATCAAAAACATATCAAGAAACTGAGATTGAATGTAAAAAATGGTGGCATTCATATTGGGAGCGTTCATATGTGGATCTTAGCAGCGCAGACGGAAAAGCCGACTTCGTTGAGAAATATTATATATATTACCTATACCTTATGGGAGCTACTTCAAGGGGTGATTTTCCAGTTAAGTTTAATGGAATGTTGTGGACAACTGGTGGTGATAAAAGACAGTGGGGAGGTATGTATTGGGGAGCGAATCAAAGTTGTTTATATGATGCTTTATTAACTGCAAATAGGATGGACTTAATGGATCCAATGTTTAATATGTATTATAACATGAGAGAATCATTTGAAAAGGCATCATCTAAAATCTTTAAAAGCAAAGGGATGTGGATTCCTGAAACAATCGGTTTCGACGGATTACCTGATATTCCTGATGACATAGCTACACAGATGAGTCAACTATTTCTGCAAAATAGTCCATTAATTTCTTCTACAAAAGAATTTAATGATTTTCTTAGTTATGCATCATCAAAAATCCCCCATCACAGTTTCTGGAATTGGAAAGCTGACATTGGTTGGAAAGATGGTAAATGGAATTTTAAGGATAAAGGACATGGATTTACCGGCCATGTTGTACATATATTTTCCAGAGGTGCTAAACTAGCATATCTTTATTGGATGAAATATGAACATACACAAGACGAAGAGTGGTTGAAACAGTATGCTTACCCTATGATTAAAGGGATTGCTGAATTCTACAGAAACTATCCGAATATCAGAGAAGGAAGTAATGGTAAATATAACATTTACCATGTAAATGATAATGAATCTGTCTGGGGAGGAATAAATACTGCAGAAGAGATGTCTGCAATGAAAGGAATATTTCCAGTAGCAATAAAAGCCTCGGAAATTTTAGATTTAGATTCAGAACTAAGAACGTATTGGAAAGATTTTCTAAAAAAATTAGCTCCATTATCATTGAGTAGCGACCATCAGGAAATGGGAATGCAACCTACTACTTTTGTTCGTTCCCTAAAGCCTGTGCTAAATGGACCAGCGACAGGAAGACCCGATAGTAACACGATGCCGCAATGGTGTTTCGACTTCATTACTTTAGAATCACAGGACGAAGAGCTAATGCAAATTGCAAATAATACATATGAAGCATACTTTCCTCAAGGAATAAATGATTCTACAAATATTGGTATTTTATCCATGTTGCCTGTGGCAGGCACTCTACTCGGCAAAAAAGAAGTTACAGAGTTTTTAATTCCAAACCAGATTCGTATGGGTGGGAATGGAGAAATGGAAAACCGGATGCATCTCAGAGAGGGTCCACAGACAACCACAGCACAGCGCCTAGGAAGAGCGGCCCATGCTCTTCATAATGCTTTATGTCAGAGTATACCCTCGGCGCCAGGGGAACAAAGCACCATTCATGTTTTTCCTGCTTGGCCTGTGCATTGGAATGCGCAGTTTAAACTCCATGCTCGAGGAAATTTCCTGGTAACGTCTTCTTTTCAAAATGGTGAAGTTGAGTATGTAGAGATTGAATCCCGTTCGGGTGTCTTATGTAGAATCCATAATCCATGGAAAGGAAATGTAATTTTATATGTAGACGGAAGGAAAGAACAAATACTGAATGGAAGTTTATTAAAATTTTCTACAAAAGCAGGAAGTAAGTATTTAATTATAAAAGAAAAATAAGGTTTTAAATAAGAACTCAATTTACCCGAATATTATGAAGCAGAAAATCGTCTCGTTACTTATCATCTATTTCTTTATTAACATAATAGCTATAGGGCAAAATAAAAAAAACGTAATCAGCAAAAAAAACCCGAACGAAGAACATCCTAATATTGAATGGTTCAAAGATGCAAAATTTGGACTATTTATACATTGGGGGTTATACTCGAAACTGGGTGGCGTATGGAATGAAAAAAAATACTATGGTAGTGGAGAATGGCTTATGAATGTTGTTAAAGCCAGCGTTGATGAATATGCAAAGCAAGCTTCTGATATGGATTTAACGGATTATGATCCTGCATACTGGGCCGATATAGCAAAACAGGCAGGAGTTAAATATATAGTAGTCACTGCTAAACATCACGAGGGCTTTGCCATGTATGATTCGAAAGTAAGTGATTACAATATTGTTAAATCTACAAAATATGGAAAAGATCCAATGAAACCTCTAGCCGATGAAATGCGTAAACGAGGCATTCAGTTCGGATTTTACTATTCTCAGTTTCTTGATTGGTACGAACCTAACGGAGGGGGAAATAATTGGGATTTTGACAAAAATGAAAAAATATATCAGAAATATTATTCAGAAAAGGCTATTCCGCAATTGAAAGAGTTACTTAATAATTATGGACCTTTGGGTATTTTATGGTTTGATATGGCTGGGGGATTAACTTACCTAGAAACAAAACAATTGGTTGATAGTCTCCATTTAATACAACCCAATTGTTTATTTAGCAGTCGTGTAGGACAAGGTCTTGGTGATTATCGAGATTTCGGTGATTCTGAAATTCCAGCACGACCAATTCATGAAGCTTGGGAATCAATTTACACACACAATGACTCTTGGGGGTTTATTTATCATGATAGGAATTTCAAAACTCCAAAAGAGATTATCCGTCTTTTGACAGAAGTTGCATCAAAAGGAGGTAATTTAATGCTTAATGTAGGACCTGATGGAAAAGGTGCTCTACCAAAATATTCAGTAAAATATCTCTTGGAAGTGGGAGAATGGTTGAATAAGTTCGGAGATGGAATATATGGAACAACTTACGGACAAATTCCTAAACAACCATGGGGAGTGACTACTAGTAAACCCGGAAAATTATTTCTTCATGTTTTTGATCTACCCAAAAACAACAAAATATTTGTTCCGGGAATGGATGTAACTATTAAAAAAGTATATCAAATTGACAACCAAAATGAAATGGATTGGGAGTTGAATGGCGAAGATCTTTTTATTGATCTTCCAGAACTTTCAGATAGTAGAAATTCCGTTTTGGTTGTAGAATATACCGGAGAATTAACGGATAAATACGATAAAATTCCAGTTACTATATCTTCTCATTATGAAACAAATCTAATTTCAGCTTCAGATGCTATGGTTGAGGGAAAAACAAAAATTGAATCGATAACACATAGTGATTATTTCGGTAACTGGAAACATGCAACCTGCATCACGGAGATGGATAATCCCAATGATAAGGCTGTTTTTAACCTTCGCTTTACAGATCCTGGTGATTATAAAATTATATTGGAGTACAATTGTGAAAGTGAGAATAGCCGACAAGAAGGGATTGTTGAGTTTAATGATCAGAAATATTCATTTCAGACGGTTCGAACAGGCGGTTCCTACACTAATAAAGAGCCTCTGATGTTCTATACACACAAACTAATCAATATAACTATAGAAGAACCCGGTATATATTCTATGAAGATATATCCCTTCAAAGAAGGAAAAAAACTCTTCAATTTAAGAACGGTCTTCATAGAGCCAGTAGAATAATTTAACCTCAAAATACAACAAAAAAAGAATCATAAATAATTAAGGTCTGCTGAAAAACTCTTATAAGTTTATCTATCAGTAGATTGTCGTCATAAATGTTTGCAAAAGTGCAAACATTTCATTAAATTCGTGGCAAAATCCTTGCATTTATGTTCAAATACAAATCGCGAAAACAGTTGTCCATTTTTGACTTTCGCACCGATTTTGAAAGTAAATTAAACCTCGAAAACCGCTGGGTTAAAATGGCTCGAGTACTGGATTGGGACAGGCTGGCCACTGTTTATGCAAAAACGCTATCTTCCAATATGGGGGCAGGCTCGATAGATGCCCGCATTGTCATAGGAGCCTTGATCATCAAGCATCTCGAGAAGAAAGATGACCGTGGTACCATCGAGGTCATCCGGGAAAACCCCTACATGCAATACTTTCTTGGCCTCGACCATTTCACGGATAAGCCACTATTTGATCCCAGCCTTTTTGTAACCATCCGCAAACGTTTGGGCAACGATATGTTCGATGAAATGAATCGTGTGATCATTAGCGGGGCACTTGGAGTAGAAGATCAATCTATTGACAATAAAACTATTAACAATCCCGAAGATAGTGACTTCCAAGGGGGAAGGTGGATAAAACGGTTTGATTTGTGCCAGTGATTTCGGTCTATGTGGGTTCTTCGTCAAATTTGGTGCAGATTATCCTGAGTTGGAAAGCACTACCTTTCGTCTTAGCAGCTCAAATCCCGCCCTGCCATACATCTCTCTTTTCTTGTTTTTTAATCTGTTTACGTGACCCTCTA
>ENA-UOOK01005654-UOOK01005654.1-fermentation-metagenome-genome-assembly--contig:-NODE-5654-length-12463-cov-3.572453_pt1 | contig 12463 bp, 9 predicted proteins | sample MGYA00245777_ERZ724023 | MGnify/ENA primary metagenome ERZ724023 (study PRJEB28704, sample SAMN03018312) | fermentation metagenome | biome: anthropogenic terrestrial biome; feature: soil; material... | reverse complement strand
TATTGGTAAACGCGCCTTTAATGAATTTAAATACCAGTCAAAATGAGGAGTTTAATTTTTTCCTATCGGTAATTTTTCCACACTCACACTTAAATATTATAGATTACAATAGAATCGTTAAAGATTTAAATGGTCTTTCTAATGAAGAATATATGAATAAAGTAAACGATAAAATCGGTTCAAATTACAAATTGTTTAACTATTACGGCGCTCCCGATGCGGAGTATGTCATCATAGCCATGGGATCCGTATGTGACACCGTCGATGAGACGGTGGATTATCTGATCGGCAAGGGAGAAAAAGTCGGCACCATCCGTGTACGCCTTTACCGGCCTTTCTCCGCAGAGCATCTTCTGAAGGTGTTGCCTGCCACGGTGAAGAAGATCGCTGTGCTCGACCGGACAAAAGAGCCCGGTTCCCTGGGCGAACCCCTGTACCAGGATGTTCTCCATGTATTCTACAAGCAGGTGAAAAGGCCGGTCATTGTCGGCGGACGCTACGGCCTGGGTTCCAAGGACACCACGCCTTCCCAGATCCTTGCCGTATTCCGCAATCTGGAACAGGCACAGCCCAAGGACAACTTCACCGTCGGCATTACGGATGATGTGACCCATACTTCCTTACCGGAGACCGAAGAGATCCATACCACTCCGGAAGGAACCATCAGCTGCAAATTCTGGGGCCTTGGCTCCGACGGTACCGTAGGCGCCAACAAGTCCGCCATCAAGATCATCGGCGACCATACCGATCTTTATGCCCAGGGCTATTTCTCTTACGACAGCAAGAAGTCCGGGGGGACCACCGTATCCCATCTGCGCTTCGGCAAAAAGCCGATCAAATCGCCTTATCTGGTATTTGCGGCGGATTATATCGCCTGCCACAACAAGTCCTTCCTGTATCAGACCGATGTGCTGAAGGGAATCAAGAAGGGCGGCACCTTCGTCCTGAACTGCCCCTGGACGGAAAGCGAACTGAACGAAAAACTGCCCGCAGACGTAAAGCGCACCATTGCGCAAAAGGAATTGGACTTTTATTGTGTAGACGCCATCAAGATCGCAGCGGAGGTCGGATTGGGCAACCGCATCAATATGGTTATGCAGTCCGCCTTCTTCAAGCTGGCAAAGGTCATTCCGCTGGACGATGCGGTGAAATATCTGAAGGATTCGATTGAGCATACCTATGGAAGAAAAGGCCCGAAGATCGTTGAAATGAACCACAAGGCCGTGGACGAAGGCATCGGTGCATTGAAGAAAGTCAACGTACCCGAGGAATGGGCAAACGTCAAGGACGAAGGATCGGATCCGCATACCGGCGAGCCGGAATTCGTCCGAAAGATACAAAGGCCTATGGCCAGACTGGAAGGCGACGACCTGCCTGTCAGCACCTTCACCGATGCTAAAATGGAAGACGGTACCTTCCCCACCGGGACCACTGCCTATGAGAAACGGGGCATTGCCGTCAATGTGCCGGAATGGCAGATCGACAAATGCATCCAGTGCAACCAGTGTTCCTTTGTATGTCCCCATGCGGTCATTCGTCCGTATCTGCTGAATGAGGAGGAGCTCAGGAAGGCTCCCGAGACGTTCCAAACGAAGAAACCTGTCGGAAGAGGCCTGGAAGGCCTGCAATACCGTATCCAGGTCAGCCCTCTGGACTGCACCGGCTGCGGCAACTGCGCGGATATCTGCCCGGCACCCGGCAAAGCTCTGATCATGAAGAGCGCGGAAGAACAGATCGAAAAGCAGTGCGACAACGCCGCCTTTGCCACTACTGTGACGGAGAAACCCGGCCTTCTCGACAAATTTACCCTGAAGGGCAGTCAGTTCGTTACTCCGCTGTTTGAGTTCAACGGCGCATGCCCCGGCTGCGGCGAGACTCCCTATGTCAAGCTCCTGACCCAGCTATTCGGCGACCGAATGATGATCGCCAATGCCACCGGATGCTCCTCCATTTACGGAGCCAGCGCGCCTTCCATCCCCTATACCGTAAATCGGGAAGGAAAAGGCCCTGCCTGGGCAAATTCCCTGTTTGAAGACAATGCGGAATTCGGATACGGCATGTTCCTGGGTGTAAAACAGATCCGCGGGAAACTGGCCGACCTGATGCAGGAGGGACTGCAGGGCAACTATAGTGAAAACCTGAAAAATGCGTTCCAGGGTTGGCTGGATGCAGGCGACGACGGAGAGAAGTCCAGGGACGCCTCTAAGAAGTTGCTGGAAGTCATTGAAAAGGAAGCCGACAAGAAGGATTCCGTTATCAAAGAAATTCTGGATAAGAAAAATTATCTGATCAAACCGTCCCAGTGGATCATCGGCGGCGACGGCTGGGCATACGATATCGGTTACGGCGGGTTGGATCAGGTGATCGCCTCCGGAGAAAATGTCAATATCCTTGTACTGGATACAGAAGTTTACTCCAATACCGGCGGTCAGTCCTCCAAATCCACTCCTACCGCTGCGGTAGCCAAATTTGCGGCTTCCGGCAAGAAGATCCGCAAGAAGGACCTGGGCGCTATGGCCATGAGCTACAGTTATGTCTATGTGACCCAGATCGCCATGGGTGCCAATATGAATCATGCCATCCGGGCGATCACCGAGGCGGAGCGCTACAACGGACCTTCCCTGATCATCGCCTATGCTCCCTGCATCAACCACGGCATTCGGACCGGTATGGGCACCAGCATGCATCAGGAGAAACGTGCGGTGGATTCCGGTTACTGGCATCTGTACCGGTACAATCCGGAACTGAAGGAACAGGGCAAGAACCCCTTCCAGCTGGATTCCAAGGATCCGAAGGAGTCCTTCCAGGATTTCATTAATTCCGAGGTCCGGTATACTTCTCTGAAGAGGACTTTCCCGGATATTGCGGACGAATTGTTCCAAAAGGCCGAAGAGAATGCAAAGGAAAGGTATGCCGACTACAAACGGAGAGCCGAAGCGGATTATACCCGAAAATAAATTTGATTCCCCTGCATTCACTTATCGCCGAAGCCGCAAAAGCAATCGGCAGCGACGAAATAACTTTTTCGGAAAAATCAAATTTAAAAGGAGCATCGCACCTACTTTCCACAGGGGCGATGCTCCTTTTTGCTATAAAATCTGCTTTCTGTTTTCCTATATTTATCTTTATTTTTCTCCCTATCTCTGTTTCCCGCTTCCGTTCTTTCCGCTCTGCTTCTCAACCGGGCTTTCCGCTACTTCTGGTTGGAATCCACATAGTCCTTGGCATTCTTTACCTCCGACTCACTGGGCAGATGGACGCGGGTCACGGGTTTCAGGCTCTCGATATTGGCCCAGGCGGCGGTATCATGCTTTTCAATAGGTTCTCTGTAGTTCTTTGATCTGGTGATCTTTTTCGCCATGGCGCTGGCCTCCTTTTCCTTGTTATTATGATAAATGCCCTTTGAAAATATTCTGTTTCCTGATTTATTTTTACCCGATAACGAGGCATGGAAACATCATTTGTTTTCCTTTTTGCCATACTTTTATGACTTTACTGCAATAAGCCGTATTGTTGCGGCATCATTGCCCTGCATAACGCCCGCCGGCAGGCCGCATATTATTTATAGTATTACCTGCATAAGGAGGGCATATGAAAGGTAATTGCCTGACAATGGATTTTTTGAACGCCAGGGCTCAATTGGATGACAGGAATTATCTGCTGGCCACCATCGCGTATCATGCGGCACCGGTATATTCCGGACGGAAGCCTTCTGCACTGATCAACCTTGGCCGGCCGGAGTCCCGACTGGCAGAGCTGTGGACAAAATACCGGGAGGATATTGGCAACGGGAAAGGACCCTTTTCCGCAAAAGGACTTTCCTTCGCTGTTTTTTACGATAGGAAAGGAGACATGCAGGCTTTCTGCTATGATCGGGAGCACATCGGCATGGTATGGAGCGACAGCAATATTCATGCTTATCTGGATGGTTACGGTTACCGCAGCTCATTTGGAGTAGAGGACTGCATCCTTGTCCTTCAAAGGCGGTTTTTCTGTGGATGCCCTCATGAAATCGGAATTTTTCTGGGGTATCCCCTCCCGGATGTAAAAGCCTTTATCCTCAATAGCGGCAAGAATTATCTGCTGAACGGATACTGGAAGGTCTATTCGAATGTACCGAACGCGATAAGGACGTTTGAGGCTTTTGATCAGGCAAAACGCAATGCGCTTCGGGAGTGGGTGTGACGGACCACTTGACTTATTTCGGATGATCTGAAAAAATAGTAGTTGCCGGAGCACGGACTTTTCCGTACGGAAGCAAACATTTGGGAAAGCAGGGGAAGAAAGGCTGTTGAATAGGATGAAAGCACCATCGGAAACAAACGTGGTAGTGGGAATGTCAGGAGGAGTCGATTCCTCCGTCGCCGCTCTGCTGCTGAAAAGACAAGGATACCGGGTAATCGGCGTTTTTATGAAGAACTGGGAGGAAAAAGACGAAAACGGCGTTTGCACCGCAACGGAGGATTATGAAGAAGCGGTCAAAGTCTGCAATCAGTTGGGGATCCCTTATTATTCGGTAAATTTCGAAAAGGAATACTGGGACAGGGTATTCACCTATTTCCTGGAGGAATATAAGAAGGGCAGGACACCCAATCCGGATGTTCTGTGCAATAAAGAAATCAAATTCAAAATGTTCCTGGATTATGCCATGAAAATCGGTGCCGATTACCTGGCCACCGGTCATTACGTCATGGTGGATCGGGTGGACGGGAGATACCGTCTGCTGAAGGGAGTGGACAGGGGAAAGGATCAGTCCTACTTTTTATGCTCCCTTGGGCAGCACCAGTTGTCCAAAGCCATCTTTCCCGTGGGAAACGTGCAGAAAAGAGAAGTCCGCCGGATAGCAGAGGAGGCGGGACTGAAGACAGCCCACCGGAAGGACAGCACCGGTATCTGCTTTATCGGAGAGCGCAATTTCAAGGAATTCCTGAGCCATTATTTGCCTGCCCAGCCGGGAGAAATCCGCAACCTGGACCGGCCGGAACAGATTGTTGGCAGACATGACGGACTCATGTACTATACTCTCGGCCAGAGAAAGGGCCTCGGCATCGGCGGCGGTTTCGGAAGCAGCGGTGAGCCCTGGTTCGTGGCGAAAAAAGATCTGGCGAAGAATATTCTGTATGTGGTGCAGGGGGAAAAGCATCCTGCCCTTTACTCCGTCGGCCTGTCAGCCGATCAGATCAATTGGGTGGCTGGTCAACCTCCGACGGAGGCCTTTGCTTGCCATGCCAAGTTCCGCTACCGTCAGCCGGATCAAGGCGTAAAGGTGGAAATCACCGGAGCGGATTCCTGTCGGGTCGTATTCGATGAGCCGCAGAAAGCGGTTACCCCCGGCCAGTTCGTTGTGTTCTATCAGGGAGAGGAATGCCTGGGCGGCGGCCCCATCCGGGAGGTTTATAAGTGAGATTTGCATGTCGTGCAGGGTGTGCATGCATAGGTGAATATGAATATTTGAATTGTTCAAACAAAATAAATAGGGGGTTTGTGTATTGTCCGGAGAAAATACCGCCGGTATTGGCTTTGAAAAATCGGGATGGTACTTGCCAATGGTTCCCTCTCGTCACAAAATGGAGGTGAGGGTGAAATTCGACGGCGTATCGTGGAAGATGACCTTGTGGAAGGTATCGTCGCCATGCCGGCACAGCTTTTCTATACTACCCAGATTCCTGTCTCCCTGTGGTTTCTTAACAGGAATAAACCTCAAAAAGAAAAAACGCTTTTTGTTGATGCAAGAAAGATGGGTAAGTTGGTTTCCCGCAGGCTTCGTGAAATGACCGACGAGGATATATCCAAAATTTCTGCAGCGTTTGATGCTTTTGATGCGGGAACACTGGAAAATGTGAAAGGCTTTTACGCTGTTGCATCTACGGATGAAATTGCTAAACAGGATTTTATCCTTACTCCGGGACGATATGTTGGTATAGAGAAGAAGGAAGATGACGGTGAGCCATTTGACGAGAAAATGGCACGGCTTACAAGTGAATTGTCCGAATTATTCAAACGTTCTCACGAACTTGAGAACGAAATTCGTAAGAAACTGGGGGCGATAGGTTATGACATTTGATGGTTCCGAAATCATTATCTATCAGACCGAAGATGGGCACACAAAGATAGATGTGCGGATGGAGGATGAAACAGTTTGGTTGACACAGGGACAAATGGCAGAATTGTTTCAAACTTCAAAACAAAATATCAGTCTGCATATCAACAATGCTTTTAAGGAGGGTGAACTGGAGCCGTTGGCAACTGTCAAGGAATACTTGACAGTTCAAAATGAAGGCTTTCGTGAAGTTAAACGGAATGTTAAATATTACAATCTTGACATGATTATTTCAGTCGGATATCGTGTGAAGTCCCTGTGCGGCACACAGTTTCGCCGTTGGGCGTTGGGCGTTTTACGTGAATATCTTGTTAAGGGTTTTTCGATGAATGACGATCTGCTGAAAAAAGCAGGAGGCGGAAGCTATTGGCAAGAACTTTTGGAGCGTATCCGTGATATTCGTTCCAGTGAGAAAGTGTTTTATCGCCAAGTTCTCGACCTCTATGCCACAAGCGTAGACTATGATCCTAGGACACCGGAATCACAGGAGTTTTTCAGAATTGCTCAGAATAAAATCCATTTCGCAGCGCATGGTCATACTGCTGCTGAGGTTATTGCGAAGCGTGTCAATGCCGAATTGCCTTTTATGGGGTTGACGACCTTTTCCGGTGAGCATCCGATAAAAAGCGAAGTTGGCATCGCGAAAAACTAATTGACGGAAGATGAACTCTCTACATTGAATCGAATGGTATCCGCATTTTTTGATCTTGCAGAGCTTCGTGCCATGCAGCACCAGCCTATGTATATGAAGGATTGGGTGGCTGAGTTGGACGATTTTGCCAAGCGATATGGCAAGGGTATACTACCAGGTGCGGGTTCGGTCAGCCATCAGGCGGCTCTTGCAAAAGCCAAAGCCGAATATAAGAAGTACCGCAGGAAGATGGCAAATGAGCTCTCACCTGTTGAACGTGATTTTATTGAAAATATTAAAAATACACAAAGGCAATTAGAAGGCAAGAAGAAATCCGGGAAGAACGATTAGCAGGAGAACAATTTGATGGGAAGATGATGCATGATGTATGGATGGCCACTCGTAAGAGCAGCTAATATTATAGACTTTAACCCACGAGTAAGCTTACCAAAGAACACTATAGCAAAGAAGGTAGCTATGGAGCAATTACGGCCCTTTACGAGAGATATAGTTGCATACGATGTTGCACCTTATAATGGAGGATCAAAGTTTTGTAACGGTGATACACTTATGGCGCGTATCACGCCATGTCTTGAAAATGGTAAAACTGCACAGGTTAATTTTCTTGATGCCGATGAGGTAGGTTTCGGGTCTACAGAGTTTATTGTCCTACGAGCTAAGCCAGGTATCAGCGATAAGGATTTTGTGTATTATTTGGCGATGAGCCCATTTTTAAGGGATAAGGCCATCCAGTCCATGGTGGGCAGTTCTGGACGACAAAGGGTGCAACAAGGCGTTTTGATGGACATTGAAATTAGGGTACCACCACTACATGAGCAAATTAAAATTGGACAGACTCTGCGGGTATTGGACGATAAAATCGCCAACAACACAAAGATAAATCATCATGTGAAGATTCTTGCTGCTTACCACCAATATTTTGCGGTGCATAAAACGATTGCTTCTACGGCTAAGGCAATCCATACGGACGGTAAGGGAGGGGTATTCTGGCATACTCAAGGGAGTGGTAAGTCACTATCAATGGTGTTTTATGCACATTTGCTGCAGGAAGCCTTAAATTCGCCAACGATTGTAGTCATAACCGATCGCAATGATCTTGATGATCAGCTATACAGCCAATTTGCAAAGTGTTCTGATTTTCTGAGACAAATCCCGCAACATACAGAAAATCGTCAGCATCTTAAGGAATTGTTGGCCGGCAGACAAGCAAATGGGATTATCTTCACCACAATGCAAAAATTTGAAGAATCAAATGAGCCTCTTTCTACTCGACGGAATATTATTGTAATTGCGGATGAAGCCCACCGTAGTCAATATGGTCTGGAAGAGAAGGTCAATGCCAGGACCGGCCACCTTACTTTGGGTATCGCCCGTGTGATTCGTGATAGTCTGCCCAATGCCACTTATATCGGATTTACAGGCACTCCGATATCATCCAGGGACAGAAGTACGATTGAAGTTTTCGGAAACTATATCGATATCTATGATATGACACAGGCAATTGAGGATGGGGCTACGCGTCCTGTATATTATGAGAGTCGTGTTATCCACCTTAAGTTGAATGAAGATATCCTTAAGCAGATTGACGCACAGTATGATCGCATTGCTGAGGATGCGGCACCATATGCAGTTGAAAAAAGCAAAAAAGAACTTAGCAAGAAGGAGAGTATTCTTGGCGCGGAACAAACTATTACCACATTGTGCAAAGATATTATCAGGCATTATGAGGGATATAGACAATATGAACTTACAGGCAAAGCGATGATTGTAGCATATTCTCGTCCAATTGCCATGAGTATCTATCGAAAACTGCTAGAGCTCAGACCACAATGGAAGGAAAAGGTAGGAGTCGTAATGACCGCCGGAAACAATGACCCGGAAGACTGGCGGGAAATTATCGGTAACAAGTATCATCGTGATGAAATTATCGAAGAATTGATGAAAATGGCAAAGGAGATGAGCAATGCTCATGCAGAAGGTGAAACACTAGGTCTGACGGAAGAGGAAATGGCTTTCTATGATGCTTTGACAAAGCCTCGCGCCATTAAGGATTTTTATAGGAATGACGAATTGGTTTCAATGACTCGTGAACTGACAGATATGTTGCGTAAAAATCGTACCATTGACTGGCAAATAAAAGAGTCAGCGAGGGCAGGCATGAGGCGAATGGTCAAACGCTTGCTCAAAAAATATAAATATCCGCCGGAAGGTGTTGATGATGCAATATCTACTGTTATAGGACAGTGTGAAATGTGGGCGGATAACTGATATAATTTGTTTCCTTTGTACGGTTTTGGTTTATTTTATATGCAGAACGAGAGAATAAGAAACGAAAATGTAATAACAGGAAGGAAAGATTCGGAGGGATCTGATGAACGGACATGTATTGACGGCTCTGATGCTGTCGCTCTTTGCCGGGCTTGCCACCGGCATCGGCGGGGCCATTGCCTTTTTTGCGAAACGTACGAATACGAAATTTCTATCTGTTGCCCTGGGCTTTTCCGCAGGAGTCATGGTGTACATCTCATTTGTCGAGATATTTTCCATGGCGAAGTCCGCGTTGATTGCGGATCTTGGGACCAGGACGGGATCCTGGATCACCGTTGTTGCCTTTTTTGGCGGTATGTTTATCATCGCAATGATCGATAAACTGGTCCCGGAATATGAAAACCCGCATGAAATGCGAAAGGTGGAGGATATCCAGGGAAAGGAGCCGCCGGACCAGACGAGCAAGCAGACCAAGCTGATGAGAACGGGATTGCTTACCGCCCTGGCAATCAGCATTCATAATTTCCCGGAGGGGTTTGCCTCCTTCATGTCTGCACTGCGTGACCCCGGTCTGGGTGTCGGAATCGCCATTGCCATCGCGATACATAATATTCCGGAAGGGATTTCCGTATCCATGCCGGTTTACTATGCCACCGGAAGCAGGCGGAAAGCATTCGTCTATTCCTTTTTATCCGGGGTTACGGAACCGGTGGGCGCTGTCCTGGGTTACCTTATCCTTTCCCAATTCATGACGGATACCGTTTTTGGGATCGTCTTTGCGGCAATCGGCGGGATTATGGTATTTATCTCCTTTGACCAGTTGCTGCCCGCTGCTCAGGAATACGGGGAGCACCATCTGTCCATTTATGGATTGATATCCGGCATGATCGTTATGGCAATCAGCCTGCTCCTGTTTTAGCTCTCTTGTTCTTTTTCTGTTTCCGGTCTGCAGACGCATCTATCGTCTCCGTTTATTTCGGAATGCATCACGGAACCGTTTTCGGTTCTTATAGGTGATCCAGCGCAGCTTCAGGCTCTGGATCAGATCCGGGCCGAAGAAAGCAAAGTAATTGACCACGGACGCAACGGCTCCGAGTTTCCGTGGCAGGGGACCGAATACAATGGAAAACGCAAGGAATGCCCAGTTGAACCAGGCGATATATTTCATCTTGACCGGCAGGAGAAAGAACAGGAGGAGTTCATAGTTTGGAAACAGGTAGGCAAAGGCCAGGACCAGGGATAAATTCAGATGCTCGGTGGTGACCGGGCTGAAGCCGATAAAGGCTGCCGCAATGGTGCTGAGCACGCCGATCAGATAATACAGGTTGAACCGGAAGCTTCCCCACTGATTCTCCAGATTGCTGCCTACCAGATAATAGAAATACAGGGTAAATACGATCCAGATCGGGCTGGTGGAAGGGGGGAGGATCAAAAAAGTCACCAAACGCCATACCTCGCCCTCCAGGACCTTGGCCGGATCCAATGCGAATTTGGCATACAGCTCGCTCTGGGGTACCAGAAGGGTCAGGACGAAAACAACCGCATTCAGTATTACGATGTATAACATCAGGTCATGTATGGCATATCGTCCGAATTTTCTCTCCAACTTCTGAAACCATTTCAATACAATCACTCCTCGCGTTGTCGATCATAGTCTATTTTACGATAGAAAGCCGCTTTTCACAATAGCCAATTATAGCCAAGCACCGATTTGCTTTCTGATTTGGCTAAAATGAACCGTATTACAGCAAAACTTATTTGGTTTGTGCAGATTTTGCAGGTTTTCCGTCAAAATTGAAAATTGTATTTGACAAGAACCTGATTTTATTATATCATGAAAGATAAACTGAATCGGTAAAGGCAGAGAAAAGGACAGTACCGCAGGGCTTGATTCCCAGAGACGCGGCCGTTTGGTGGGAGGTCGTGATGATTCCCTGCCGGGAAGATCCCCTTGGAGCCGGGCATGGAAACGGAAAAGACGGTTGAAGCAGACAGAAGAGACGAACGGATTTGCTGCGGCACGATTTTTCCGGAGTAGACTGCCCCGCATAAAAGCGTTAGGAAATAAAGTGATAAGATATTCCCTCTTATAAATTGGGTGGTACCGCGGTAATTTCCGTCCCTTGGCATTTGCTGAGGGATTCTTTATTTTCAGCCGTTTTTCAGATAACAGATAAATTGGCTTATTTGCAAGAGTCGTATTGCTGCAAAGAACCAATCAGGATAGATCAAGGATCAGAAGGGATGAAAACATGGAGAAGTTCAAAGCATTATCCGACCTGCCGGTTTGTGACAATGAAAAAAGGATTTCAGAATACTGGGATAAGATTCATATCCTGGACAAGAGCATCGAGACGAGAGAAGGCTGCAAGCCTTTCATTTTCTATGAAGGCCCTCCCACGGCCAATGGACGTCCCGGCATCCACCATGTCATTTCCAGGACGTTGAAGGATTCCGTCTGCCGTTACAAGACCATGAAGGGCTATCAGGTAAAGCGGAAGGCCGGATGGGATACCCACGGCCTGCCGGTGGAGATCGAGGTGGAAAAGCAGCTGGGCCTGCACAACAAGCAGGAAATCGAGCATTACGGCATTTCGGCCTTCAACGCGAAGTGCCGGGAGTCGGTTTTCCGATATGAGGCGCTGTGGCGGGAAATGACCAAACGGATGGCCTATGAAATCGATATGGATCATCCTTACATCACGCTGGACAACAACTACATCGAGACCCTGTGGTGGATTCTGGACAAGTTCAACAGGGAGGGCATGCTTTACGAAGGTCACAAGATCCTTCCCTACTGTCCCCGTTGCGGCACCGGTCTCGCTTCCCATGAAGTGGCACAGGGCTACAAGGAAGTTAAGGTGCTGACGCTGATTGTCAAGTTTAAACTCAAAGACAGGGACAACGAATACTTTCTGGCTTGGACGACGACGCCTTGGACATTGGCGGCGAATGTCGGACTTACAGTAGGCACGAATATCGATTACATCAAAGCAAAGATGACGGAAGGCCCCGAAAAAGGAAATATCTTCTACGTAGCCAAGGGGCAGGCCGATAATGTTCTCGGCGCGGGTAACTACGAAGTGTTGGAAGAAATGGCGAAGTATTTAGGTTGTTGTTTCACTCCTTATGAAGATGATTTGTACTTATTAGATTATCAAGCTATAAAGGCAGGTTATAACAGTTATACAAAGTTAATAGGTTTAACAACATCTACCGTAACATTAAGCGACCTTAAAAACGTGACTAATTATAAAGGTACAGGGGCAAAGCTAAGTAGAATTGCGGGAAAAAATAAGGCGAGTGTTAAGTGTTCACTTTATGAAGTAAAAGAACTTATTCCTGACTTTGACGATAAAGGCTCGCTTTATTTGTCCATGAATACAGAATCACGGACTGTTACGGAAGGTAAAGATAGTGTAGTCTATCGATTTATAATAAGA
>ENA-UOOK01005653-UOOK01005653.1-fermentation-metagenome-genome-assembly--contig:-NODE-5653-length-12463-cov-18.982592_pt1 | contig 12463 bp, 15 predicted proteins | sample MGYA00245777_ERZ724023 | MGnify/ENA primary metagenome ERZ724023 (study PRJEB28704, sample SAMN03018312) | fermentation metagenome | biome: anthropogenic terrestrial biome; feature: soil... | reverse complement strand
TATGGATTGAGTCAATTTAGACAGTAGCGTTACAAAAATGCTTGACCATTACAGTGAGAATCAGTTTGGTGGTGAGTCTGTTACCTATGAAGGAGTAGGTGGAACAAAGAAATGGGAGCGTCTTGAAAGTTACGGACCTAAGTTTGTAGAGAATATTGTTCAAGCTATATCCCGTGATATTTTGATGTATTCAATGAAGATGCTTAGTACTTATCGTATTGTGGCTCATGTCCATGATGAAGTAATTATTGAAGCTAATCCTCAAATATCGGTTACTGAAGTATGTAAACAGATGAGTCAAGTGCCACCTTGGGCAAAAGGGCTGCTCCTTGATGCCGATGGCTATGAATGTGACTTTTATCAAAAAGATTAAAGAAATCATCAGATTTCACCTCCTGCCATGGCTACTAGGTAGGAGGTGTTTTCTATGAACATTTATGAAGTAAAAGACGGCTGTCCTTTAAAGGGCAAGACCGAGCAGATGACAGAGGAAGAATTACAAAAGGAATATGACTTTCATATAGCAGAGAGCATTGTCGCAAACCTATATAAAGAAGGCAAAATCACAGTGGATGAATTACACAAAATATCAGCCTTGAACAGGCAGAAATTCTCTCCCCGTTTAGGCGAGATTATGTCCTAAAAAGCTTGCTATTAATAGCTTTTAGAGTGATGTATGTAATGGGCGAAAGCGAGGTGAGATGATGAAAAAGATAACAAAAATAGATGAACTGCCCCAAGGACAACTACCTAATACGAATCTTAGGGTTGCCGCCTATGCTAGAGTCTCAACCGATAGTGATGAACAACTTGAAAGCCTTAAGGCACAGCGTGAACACTATGAGCGCTATATTAAGTCTAATCCTGAATGGGAGTTTGCTGGTCTTTATTATGATGAAGGGATCTCCGGCACCAAGATGGAGAAACGGACTGAACTGCTCCGCATGATACGAGATTGTAAGCAAGGTCGGATAGATTTTATTATCACCAAATCAATCAGCCGCTTTGCTCGTAATACAGTAGATTGCCTAGAGTTAGTAAGAAAGCTGATTGATATCGGTGTTTACATTTATTTTGAAAAAGAGAATCTAAATACGGGTGATATGGAAAGTGAGCTGATGCTTTCTATTCTTTCAGGATTTGCCGCAGAAGAGTCTGCATCTATTTCACAAAACTCAACATGGTCCATTCAAAAGAGATTTCAAAATGGCAGTTATGTTGGTACTCCACCCTACGGCTACACCAATATAGATGGTGAAATGGTAATCGTCCCAGAAGAAGCAGAAATCATCAAACGTATTTTTGCAGAGTGCCTTTCAGGAAAAGGTGGAGGTACTATAGCAAGAGGTTTGAACAAAGACAAAATCCCTGCAAGACGAGGTAATCACTGGAGTGCAGGCACGGTGATAGACATGCTCCGAAACGAAAAATACATGGGAGATGTTTTGTTACAAAAGACCTACACAGATAGTAACTACAATCGCCATCCAAATACAGGCGAAAAAGACCAGTATTACTACAAGGATAATCATGAACCTATTATAAGTAGAGAAGACTTTGCTAAGGCACAAGATCTCATTGATGAAAGAGCCAAGATGAAGTGTAAGGGCGTGAAAAAGAACGTTTATCTTAATCGATATGCTTTAAGTGGCAAGATCGTCTGTGGAGAATGTGGTCGCAATTTTAGGAGAAAGACAAACTACTCAGCTGGTAGGAGTTACATTGCTTGGAGTTGCATCGGTCATATTGAAGACAAAGAGAGCTGTTCCATGTTGTTCTTGCGAGATGGGGAAATCAAAGCCACATTTACAACCATGATGAATAAGCTTGCTTTCAGTAACAAGCTAATCCTAGAGCCACTTTTCAAATCAATTAGCCAAATCGATGAAGAAAGCGACCGTGAAAGAATGGACGCTATTGATAAGCGAATGGAGCAACTCATGGAAGAACGCAACACCCTTATTACACTGATGGCCAAAGGTTTCCTGGAGCCAGCTCTTTTTAATCAGGAACGAAATGTTTTAGATAGTGAGATGAAAAATCTTTCAACTGAAAAAACAAACCTTGTATCAAATTCCACGAGTGGGATTTTGCGAGCAAACGAGATAAAGGACCTCATTGATTACGTGGCAGCAGATAATTTTAATGGTGAGTACACAGAAGAATTATTCGAAGAATTTGTAGAAAACATCATTGTTAATTCCAGAGATGAGCTGACATTCAATTTGAAATGCGGTCTTTCCCTTAAAGAAAAGGTGGTGAGATAAATGGCCTATGTACCATACGGATATACAATTACGGATGGAGTTGTTACTGTCGATGAAAAGGCAGCAGGTCAAGTAAAGGAGTTCTTTGAAAAATACATATCAGGACTTTCCCTTACAGTGGCTGGCGAACAGGCAGGTATTGAAAAAACCCATTCAGTAATGGGGCGTATCTTGAAAAATGTCCTTTATCTCGGAGATGATGTATATCCAGAAATCATTGATAAGGAGACATTTGATAAGGCGGAGGAAGTTAGAAATAAACGTGCAAAAGACTTAGGAAGAATTGTGGAACTCGCAGCTTTTACCTCTCCCCCTCCTATGGAACGATTCAAGATGGGAAGAGTAGAAGGAAAACTTCCAGCGGGGCCTATCGCACGAGCAGAGTACTTATATAATCTGATAGAAAGCGAGTGATAAAGTGACTGAAAAAAGTATAACTGTAATTCCAGCACGAAAAAGATTTGGAAACACAGTTGCAAAAGAAAAAATAAAGAAGCTGCGTGTCGCTGCCTATTGCCGTGTTTCTACAGAAACAGAAGAGCAAAATTCAAGCTATGAGGTGCAGGTAGCTCATTACACAGAGTTTATAAAGAAAAATAATGAATGGGAGTTTGCAGGCATATTTGCTGAAATAATAGTTCCCTATATGATACGGCTTCGTTTCCGGGATTTCGTTAAAGAATGTAAAAACCTTTTGATTTACAGGCTTTCTCACACCGAGGGATGTGCAGAGGTCTTATTCTTTGCCTGTCGATAGCGCAAGCCATTTCTCAGTTCTACCCTGAGGGGTGTGCAATACTTCGCTTTTGCATACGGATATAACGAAAAGTATTGTTCCGTAATGATTTGTAGGAGGTATCGTTATGGGCGTATGCAGTTCCAGTGGTTTATCTAAAAAGAGGGCCTCCAGCGGTTGCGCGGAAGTCCCTTGGCTTTTGCTTGCACCTTTATTTGCTAAGATAATCAAACAGCGTTAGTTGAACTGGTTCTAATACGGATGCCGCGACACACCCTTTTTTAGTTTCGGTTTTAGAGGGGAAAACAAGTGCTTCAACTTGTGCCGTACTATTCTCTGCTGCTAAAAGTTCATCCTGTTCAGGAGCAGTATCTTCTTTTTCAGTGATCTGAAGTGTGGGAGGGTCGCTAAATCTCCCACGTTTTTGAATTCTAGAACGTTTCTCGATTTCTTTAGGTGACATCTGTGAAGATATTGAGAGCAAGACTTCTTCAAGTCGTGGATTGATTTTTAAGTTTCGCTCTTGTTTCCTACGGACAATTCCATAACAACCAACGGGTGAAATATAAATATCCTCTGGAGCATCAGAAGAAACGATGGCACTCATATCTTTAAATTCACAAACCTCCGGGATTGCTGTGCAGTTAAGTGTATATTCAGCTCCTATTTCTATGATATCCTTTCCGAAATCTACGAAAAATCCTTGTCCGGGAATCTCTGTGGTTCGTGCAAGCAAGAAATTTGTTTTAGAATCTAAATTCATCATGTCTCCAGAATACTCCGTGAGGCGTTTTCCTATCCATTTAACCACAGGAACAGCCCATGAATTTCCAGTAGCCTGATATCGATTGGTTTTTTTTGCACCTGGCAGGTCGGTATAATTATCTGGAAATCCCATTAGTCGTTCGCATTCAAGGGGAGAGATGCGGCGAAGACGATCATCTTGAACAATAAACAGCGATCCATTATAGGCCGCAGCATTTCCGTTCCACTTTGTTCCATATGCCGAATATAGGCAATCTGTGTATTCTCTAAACACCTCGAACCTGTGCCCTTCTTTTTCAAAGGTTAATTGAGCGGATGGGTATTCTTCCAACCTTCCTGTGTGAAATTCAAATAAAACATTTTCCGGGAAGAAATTTTTGCCCCCTGCCATCAAATAAAGGCGTCTTCTTTGTTGCGGCAATCCAAAATATTTTGCATCCAGTACTCTCCATGCCACATTTCGTTTTGCGCCGTGTATAACACCTGCGTTTGGCCATCTCTTCAATTCTATGACATCATCAAAGCCCGCCAAAGAACAAACCAAGCATCCAAATGCGTTAGTTTTATCTGTAAGGACCCCTTCGACATTTTCCCAGAAAACGATTGAGGGCGATTTTTTTTCTTCTTGGCGCTTCTTGTCATTTGAATCCGCAATGTCGACGAATCGAAGAGTAAGGTTTCCACGGTCATCATTTAAGCCGGTCTTCCAACCGGCAAGAGAAAAGGCTTGACATGGTGTTCCTCCACAAATCAAGTCGGGAGCAACAATTTCTCCGGATTCAATTTTAGCTGGGATATCGTTCATATCCCCAAGGTTTTTTATTTTGGGATATTTCTCTGCTAAAACACGGGACGGAAAGTCAGCAATCTCGGAGAACCACTCGAATTGCATTCCGAGCGGCTCCCAAGCGACTGATGCTGCTTCTATTCCAGAGCAGATACTTCCCACAGATTGAAAAATCATAGGTGTAATCTCCTTATATCCAAAAGGTTCAAGGTCGTTTCATATTAACTAATATGCGCGTGTATATCAAGTCATAATATCAACGATCTTTTCCTTAATTATCGTCTATTAACTGGTTGAGGGCTGTTCTCCATGCATCAAAATCATACCAACCACATCCATAGCAACCACGCTCGGCCTCCGGACCTTTGGTAGGACAGTTGGCAGGCCAGTTTTCATCACCAGCATAGTAAAATTTAATTCCCATAGGATAACCTCGCTTGCCTGTGGCGATACACCGTTCACAGGCTCTGGATTTGAGGAGATTGTGGTTTCCAGAAGAATCTTTTTTCAGAAGCTGGAATTTCCGTTCGATCTCTTGTTCATTCATTTTTGTGGGATTCTTTTCTTCAGAGGCGCCCCACCTTTCCATAGGAAACCTGTGATCAATGACCAATTCGTGAGTTTGCCTGCGTCGTTGTTCAATTGAATCAGTATATCTATAATGCTCGAAAATTTGCGTTTGCAACTTATGAGGCAATCCGGAAGCGGAACTTGATTCGGTGTATTCCCCAGTCCATCGATCCCATGTCGATGTTTTATCGCACTCCCTACAATATTCGCGTTTAGTCTCCGTGATGATTCCAGGACGTGATTTTGTGCCTCTCTGTAGTCCTTGGATTCCTCCGCCACCAGCAATCTGTGTCGATCCAATTTGCTTTCCCGCACAATCGCGACAATGCCAGTGCTTGTCCTTTAAGACAAGGAAGTATTCTTTTTGAAGAGAACCATCAGATAAAAGGTCTTCAAATTCACGAGTTCTCACTTTTGTTTCCCCCTAATCTCGCTAATAGCTGCTTTTTCCATTCGGCAATATCGTACCAAGGACATCCGATACAACCTTCCTCTGCGTCCTTTCCCTTTTGTGGGATGGAATCATCCCAATTCTCACTTCCCTTGTAATAGAAAGGGATGCCATAAATGCAACCACGTTTGCCTGTTTGAAAGCAGGTTCTGCACACTTCACGTTTCTGTTGATTGCGCTGATTTGTCAGCAACTGAAATTTAGATCTGATTTCTTCATCTGACATCGTATCAGGATTTTCGACTTTTGTGGATTCATCCCATCTAATTTCAGAGAATTTATGGTCAGGAAGGCAATGAGCAGAGAAAGTTCCCTCATATACATCAATGCTACCTAAGACACGAATGATTTTCTTCCTCAGAGTTGGAGACCAAGTTTCATATCCGTTACCTTCAATGCCGCCTCGTTCAATTGGCAGGAGAATCAAATGCGTTTTATTTTCTCTGCAATGAGGACAATACCGCTTTGTATCGGTAGCGATGGTATATCCAAATTCTTTTAAATCTTGTATTCTTCGGGCCCAGTTTGGATTTTTAGGCAAAGTGCATTCAACACACTGCCATCCGCCTTTAACGAGGCTATCGAAAAAAGCCTTTGTTGTACCTGCATTGGGCTTTTCTTCACGCCAAAATTGCTCCTGCTTTTTTAACCAGGACGGAAAGTTTATGGGATTCATCTGCTCATATATTTTGTTTAGATATGCAGTAAGTCTATCAACTTCGCCTTGTTTGATAGAAACGCCAGTTCGTCTATATTCAACAGGAACCCAACCATCCCAGGTCATATCCGGATAGTCAAACTCTACATGAATATATTCCTCAGATGCCTTAGAATGCCTTTTTCGTTCTTCCTCAACGATTGTGATGTTATTATTCAATTTGTCATTCATAGCTATAACCCTCCGTTTTATTTCTTTATCGTCTCCATAATATCCTCCAGAGTACAGTCCATAGCCTCGCAGATTTTCAGCAAAACATCCGTGGTGATGTTTGCACCTTTACTCAGCTTGGCGATGGATGCTGAACTCACACCGGTCTTCTCTGCAAGATCACGTTTATTCATATTTTGGTCAATTAACATTTTCCATAACTTATTGTAACTTATACGCATTGTTTGCCTCCTGCTATTAAGTGTAAAAGCAACTTTGAGAGAGGTTATTGATCCTCGGGGTTATAGACTTCGTTCAAAAAGCCATATCTCCCTTCTCCTTTGTTTCTGGTAAACCGAATAACGTGTACATGTTCCACCTCATTTTCGGAAGGAACAAAAGGCATCCGTTTTGTCTGTTCAATAATAATTACCTGACGTTCATGAGCATGAGCGATAAGGTATTTAATAAAATTATGCTTAATAGTATCGCTTTGCTCTTTATGTTCTGCTTCAGATAACTGCGTTAAGGAAGAATCAACAGCATAGAATCCGGGAGCAGGACGGCCTCGCTCAATGAGATAGGAACTCATCGCAAGCGTAGTAATCGTATTCAATATTCCACAAAAGCCGCCACCCATTGAAACTGATTTTTTATATCCGCCCAATTCAATATCAAAGTTCTCCATGCTGAGCCTTGCTGTATCCGCTCCGCCAATTTTAGAAGCTTGTAAAATCTCCCTTAGTTTTTCTTCAAAACCGTGGACAATATCATAATCGTAGTCCTCAAATACATTGTATTTCGAAGGCTCTGGTGTTTCCTCGGTTTCCCTGTTGAATAATTCACTTCTATATTGGGATTCACTCTGTCGAATAACATCTAACTCGCCTGAAAGACGTATAGTCTTTAGATGCTGCTCAAGGTTTTCTTTGAATGCAGATAATTTTGGCTGCAATTCTTCGGTAATCAAAATGTCGATAGCATCCTTCTTTTTTTCTAATGTACGAATTGTTTCCATAATGGCTTTCTGCTGGTGTTGCACGCTTTGTTGTGCATCACTCAGTTCTGACAGATGCTGTTTGATTTTTTCGAGTTCGGCAGCAGAAGCATCGATAAAACTGATGTCCTGTATTCGCTCAGTTTCTTCGCCACAGATAGGGCATTTAACCTTTTGGCGTATAGGTGTAATACTTGCCGCGCCATCAACGATAAAGCCAATCCGTCTTATATCAGATTGGTACTGTTGACGCAAAATAGCAAAATTATGTTCTACGGTTTTTGACTCAGAGAGTTTACTGTTCCACTCATATATCTGCGACATGAGTTGCTGGCTTTCCTGCGTGGCGGCGTCGATCTGTGCCTGAAGTTCAGCAATTTCTTTTTTGGCGTGTTCGACACTTGTGTAAGGGCTTGTTTTATTTGAGAAAGAGAGCGTTTCTTCCAGCTTTTCTCGTTGTGCTGATAGCTCGTATATCTTCTCCCGAATATACCCAATGAGGGCCTTTTTCTTGGCCTCGCTGATTTTAGGATCCTCTACGGCTGATAGTCCGTTTGCATCCTTCCCGGTTAAGAGATACAGCAAAACTGCAGCGGATGCCGTATGCCCCATACTACCCGGAGCCAATAACGCAGAACTTTCTCTGGCAACATCGTTCTGCCGGATAAAGAACAGGTGAAGCATACTCCGCCAAGTCAATTCCTGGGTTTTAGAACCATCTTCTGCAGACCGTACAGAATGTGGCTCAGTAATGCCAAGCAATTGAAGGTAAACGGAATTGATATTCTTTTTTGCAGTATGTCCTACGCTGTATTGGCCATGATCAACAGTCGGATCCGTACCGCTAACGGCAATTTTTGTATCACCAATCTTACGTTCAAAAACAACTATGCCCTCGTTTGTTTTTAAATGGAGAGCGATTCGTTCATAACCATAGTTGTTATCAACAATTTTGGACGGGCGATTTTTCCTCGGAGTAAAACCAAACATATAATCCAGACAATCCATAACCAGACTTTTCCCAGTATTGGATGGCCCCAAAATAAAATTTAAACCGGGTTTAAAATCAATGACCGTTGCATTGTGTCCTCCGCCGGACACAATGAGTTTTTCAATATGGAATCTATTCATGTCCGACCTCCTTTAGAGACTGGATAGTGAGCCTGTTGATTTCTTGCAACATTGATTCGGCGTTTGCATTATCAAACCTGTTAACTACGGCCTGAACAGCAATAATGTATTCTTCCGCATAATCGTTGGTCAGCGTATCACAGAGATTTCTTCCGGATTCAGTAATAGAATACCTGTATCCAGTTGAAGCAAGTTGCAAATGGATATATCCATCCAGCACAAGATTTTTTAGGGCAGAAGAAACTATGTACCTTCTTGCAGGATATTCGCTGAATCTGTAATTACTGTATCCATGCAGATTTTCGTCAAGCAGTCCGAAATCTGCTGCATAGACAGAAATAAAATCAATCGCTCCGATCTGTTGCTCATCTAACTTCAAAGAAGGTAGCTCGTTCAACATCAGAAGGATACGGAGAGATATTTCAAAGGTAGATCCAAGAGCCGATTCATTCATTATTTCTTTCTTCTCCTTATCCATTTCAGTTTTCCGTCATTTACAAGATGGTGGCAGACGCCTTTTTTGATTTTTCCACTTATCCAGTATGGCGAAGTACTGAGTATGTAGTTAGTAACAGGGACAATAATCGCCTGTTCCATTACGGCAAGCATACACTCATAACCATTCGGGTGTATGCGCCTTGCAGTATCTTTTACCCCAGCAAAAGTTTCATCCTTTAGTACATCAAATTGACCTGTTAGTTTGCCGTTTCCCAGTTCTAACACACCACGACGGATACTTTCGGCAGCATAAAAATCAATACGACGGTCATCTAAATCATCTGAGTAATCAGGATAAGAAGAAAGGTTGTCCAAAGAAAAATCACTTATACCTTCAGCATCACCGTATGCCTGACATAACTCACTAATATATGTTTGCTCATCTTGAGTCGCTATCCTTGGAACCGGCACATTCGCCGGACGGGGTAGCGATTTTATTTTTTCCTCGATATCATCAATCAATTTCAAATCAATCTCTGACTCTTGTTTGGCTTGGGATGTGGGGGAATTTCTAATGATATCCAGTATTGTGCTCTCTAACAAATCGGTACAAGCAGTGGACGGATCATCACTTGCAAAGCCGAGGTTGTTCAACCAGGACACAACATTATCATAAGAGTCAGACTCATCCATCCGCTCCCATATCCAATTTGAGAACTTGCTTTTGTCACGGTGGTCGTAAAGGTACTGTGCGTCCTTTGGTTGAATCGTGCGGTCACCTTTTATGTAGCGGTATTTCGTGTCGGATTTTCGCTTCAGTATTTTACAGGAGTCCATAGCGGCATCCGTCACAAAATTTCCTACAAGTTCTGTGAAGTAATCATACTCGGATTTGCCAAATGAAATGAATGGCGAAAGGCCTAAAGCATATTCCGAAAACGTCATGCCCTATTTACCTCCTGTCTGAAAAGTTGCCTCTGTCCGAGAGTGTCCGAGAGCGTCCATCCAGTCCGCTTTTCAAAAAGGCGGTTTTGCTAAACTGATGTATGTAAGGCAGAGCGGTAGGAATCACGGAAAACTTCGGCACATGAATTTCGATGTGGATATAGTATACAAAATATTATATCACATTAGAAAACGGATTTCTACATTTTCAAAAAATTTTATGATGCGAACGCATATGAAATTTTGCGAAAGTAAAAAACAGCTTTCTCTTACATCTATAAATTCTCTTAGTCCGAATAGCGCTATAAGGACGGAGGGATGCATAAGAGTTCGGAACGCAGCGATAACGGCTGTGTTTGGAACGAAGATGCTCCCACCGTAGTTTCGTGCGCCTTTTTTTCGGCTAACGGAGCCTGTGGTCATCTTCGGCCGCAGGCTCTTTTTGTGTCCCTCCGTACCGCTCGGACGGAAAGGACACTGCAATGAAGAGCAACGATTCAAAAAAACGCAAAAGCAACTACAACCGCAACCGTACCTGTTACCTGTCCTCGGACGGAAAATATTACTGTTACGAGGCTTGGGATCCAGACGCTAAACGCATGGTTACGCAAAAACTGGAGGTCGGCAAAGACCTGTCACTGGAACTGACGCTTATCCTCGATTCCTCTGACCATGACATGGATTTGAATGACCGTTACCAGGACGAGCTGTGCGATCCCTTGTTTGAGGCAAAGGTCAACAGCTACATATCGGATCCAAATAACGAGGATGCCGTAGATCCCTGGGACACGCTTGCCGATACGAGCGGCAGCCCGGAAGATGTTCTGTTCGCCGAGCCGGAGCCGGAGAATCCTCAGGCAGAACAAGTGCGCCGCATCATTGATGAGAACTGTACCGAAGCACAGCAGGATTTATTTTTTGAGCATTTCGGCAAGGGTACGCAGCTTGAGGAGATGCGCCAGGCTGAAGCCGAGCAGACAGGCAAGCTGCCGTCCTCTGCGGCAATGACCAACCGCAAAAACAAAATCATTGACAAAGTAGCCAAATCCTTCGGTGTTGAGCGTGTGAAACGCCATGCTTACCCGAAAAAGGACTGAGCCGTGAACGGCGGCAGATACGGCGGTCGGAGTCCTCCCCGGCCGCCCCCCCTCTTAAGGGGGATTGAATTTCTCGGCAGTGAGTGAGGAAGGAAATACATTCATCCTCCTCAGCAAGGCCAATCAGGGACAGGAGGACCAATACATGAAAATACAACACAAAGTACGAATCAATATTGCCGACAGGAACGGCAATAAAAAGGAAGTTTTGCAGAGCGAACATATCAGCCTGCCGAAAAGGCTGCTCACCTTTCTTTTTGGGGAATTTTGCGAAATCCTCGTGCTGAAGCCGGGTAAAACCGTGCAGGGCATTGAGATCAAAGAATTAGGCTCCACGCAAAAGGAAGTATGCACGGATAAGCGGGGTGAGCGAAATGCCTGAGAACATGGAACTGATGATGCCGATTAAGGCCGCTCCGTATGAGCACCAAAAGAAAGCCTTTGCTTTTGCCTGCAACCAGTTCGGCGTGTTTGACGATCATCTCAAAAGCCGCGGCACGGCTCTGCTGATGGAAATGGGTACCGGCAAGACCATTGTAAGCATTGCCGTGGCTGGCTGTATGTACCAGTACGGCAAGGTCAACCGGGTGCTTGTGGTCGCGCCGCTTTCCATCCTCGGGGTTTGGGAGGAGGAATTTGAGAAATTCGCTAACTTTCCATATTCCATGACCATCCTCAAGGGTATGTCGGCGAAGAAAAAAGAGCAGCTGACCAAGCTGCCGGACAATGGGCTGCAGGTCGTGGTCGTGAATTACGAAAGCGCGTGGAGGCTTGAAAAGGAACTGCTGGCATATAACGCCGACCTGGTGATTGCGGACGAGGCGCACAAATTGAAGGAGAACCGCACTTCCCAGAGCAAGGGAATGCATCACATCGGCGATAAGGCGAAATACAAGCTGCTCCTTACGGGTACGGTTATCACGAACCGCGAACTGGACGTGTTCTCGCAGTACCGTTTCCTCAATCCTCAGATTTTTGGCACATCGTTTTATTCTTTCCGCAACCAGTATTTTGATATGGGCGGCTATGGCAATCACACACCGGTCTTCCGTAAATGGATGACGGACGAATTCCTGAGGAAACTCCACTCGGTGGCGTACCGCGTGACAAAAGCGGAGTGCCTTGACCTTCCGGCAATCACCGAAGAAATAAGAACCGTGGATTTGGAGAAGGACGCTATAAAACTGTACGACAGTATCGAGGACGAAAGCTACGCCGAACTGGACGAATCGGAGGTCACTACGGCAAACATCCTTACAAGGCTTCTGCGACTGTCGCAGATTACGGGCGGACACCTAACCGATGACAATGGTGTGGTAAATACCGTTAGCCGCGCTAAGTTAGACGCGCTTTCCGACATTATCGACTCTGCTATGGCCGAGGATAAGAAACTCGTTATCATGGCTCGTTT
>ENA-UOOK01005651-UOOK01005651.1-fermentation-metagenome-genome-assembly--contig:-NODE-5651-length-12468-cov-3.863530_pt1 | contig 12468 bp, 13 predicted proteins | sample MGYA00245777_ERZ724023 | MGnify/ENA primary metagenome ERZ724023 (study PRJEB28704, sample SAMN03018312) | fermentation metagenome | biome: anthropogenic terrestrial biome; feature: soil; material... | reverse complement strand
CAGCTTCTTTGTCAAAGGTTTTTTTATGCGTAACATTATTAATATATGAAATTATAAGAAATAAAACCAAGGCATTTTTGACCAAAAAAAAAGAAACAGATATTACCATTTAATATTCAAATAATCTCATCACTTTACCTTGACAAATCATAATATAAGTAATAGAATATAAAAGCTGTCAAAAAAGACGGTCTTGATATCGCGGAGTGGAGCAGTCTGGTAGCTCGTCGGGCTCATAACCCGAAGGTCAGGAGGTTCGAATCCCCTCTCCGCAACCATTTATAAAAGCCCTTGTGTTTTTCACAAGGGCTTTTTTGTTTTTTTCTTTTCTATATTATTATATCTAAATCCAACATAATAATAAGATGGTTATTTCTGATATAACAATGAATTATATGATATTCAAAGTATTTGACACCTGTAATTGATAATTCAAATATGCTTAATGGCTCTAATAGTATCTTTCCGCTAATATCTGTAATTTTGCAAAAAGTGTTTTCATCAACAGCTTTTAAAAAATCTTTTAATCTTAACATTATTATTCCCCTTGTGTCGCAATTAGATATTATCTAATTTATCATTAATTTTAACATAGTTTAATCTAATTGCAAATAGATTTTACCTAATTTTAATGATAAAATTACTTAAAATGAAAAGTAATTTTGGAAAAGCAATTAAAAGATTAAGGGAACAGAAGGGATACAATCAAAAAGACATGGCAGAAGTCTTTAATGTGTCTCCTAATGCCGTTTTTAACTGGGAAAACGGCAGTATTCCAAGACTAGAAAAATTAGAAGAAATTGCGGAACATTTTAATACTGATATGAATACCTTGTTTGGATTTGACATAGATACAAAATCAGAAAAAAGCGAACTTGAAAAAAGGCTTATTCAAGAAGGGTTAAAGAAAAAAATCAATAATCTAACAGAAAGCCAGCTTGAAACCTTAATTTCGATAATCAAAAACTTTAAAGATTAATAAGTTCTTTTTATTAACAATTAATAGCAATACTTTTTTTTGGCTTTTAAAATTCATTGACTAACTGAAAAGTTTTGTTATAATGATTTTAAGTTTTTTTTGGAGTCTAAAAGATGCCTTTAGTTTTGGCGGCGGTAAGCCCCACTAAGATAATAATAGTAGCTTTGGCGGTTTTGGTGCAATATGTGCTTTCTATGGTTGCATTTGTAAAAATGTCCAAAGCCAAGATAACTATAAAGAATTTTATAATCTGGAATGTTTTGATTGTGTTTGTCTTTTATATTGGTCCTGTGATTGCAATTATGTATTCTATAAAAAAGGTAAAAAAAGACGGGAGCTTACTAGACGATGAGAATTCTTCGCAATCGGATGAAAAACCAAATAATAATGACGGTAATGATATAAAATAAACTGTCAGATTGTATTTATAACTTAAACATCTCCAAAAATATTGGATTTACTAAAATTTTCAAGAATTTAACCCAACAAAACTCTTTACAAGATTTAGGTAATAATATATAATAATAAAGCTTAATTTCTAACGGACATCAAAAACAAAATACAATTTTGCGGCGGCATAGCTCAGTTGGCTAGAGCGTTCGGTTCATACCCGACAGGTCGATGGTTCGAGTCCGTCTGCCGCTACCAATACGGCCCCATGGTCAAGCGGTTAAGACATCGCCCTTTCACGGCGGTAACAGGAGTTCGATTCTCCTTGGGGTCACCATTATTATTCGGCTGTCACAATACGGGAGCTTAGCTCAGCTGGGAGAGCATCTGCCTTACAAGCAGAGGGTCACAGGTTCGATCCCTGTAGCTCCCACCATTGACAGCCGTTAAATTTAGTAAGACCTTGCTTTGCAGTCGTTCAACAAGCAAAGCCAAATTTGACCGGGAGGTGAAAGAATTGAACAAATACGAATTACTCTATATTTTGTCAACACAAATTGACGATACCGCAAAAGATGCTGCTATCGAAAAGTTTTCTTCAATTGTAACTACAGCAGGCGGCACGGTTGACAAGCTGGACAAATGGGGCGTCAGAAGACTGGCTTTTCCTATTAAGTTTAAAAACGAAGGATTTTATGTCCTTATGACTTTTACAGGCGAAGCTACATTACCCTCAGAAATCACACGGCAGATGAATATTTCGGACGAAGTTTTGAGACACATAATAGTAAAGTTGAATTAAGAGGTTATTATTATGAACAAAGTAATGTTAATAGGAAATCTTACACGTGATCCCGAACTGTCACAAACTTCAGGCGGCATTCCTTTTTGCCGTATGTCTATTGCCGTTAACCGCAATTTTGTTAATGCGGACGGAGAAAGACAAGCTGATTTTTTTAATATCGTGACTTGGAGAGGACTAGCTGAAAACTGTCACAAATATCTCAAAAAAGGCTCTAAAGTAGGTGTTTGCGGATCCTTGCAAACTCGGTCTTACGAGCAGGACGGCATAAAAAAATATGCTACCGATGTTGTGGCAGAAGACGTAGAATTCTTGTCCCCAAAATCATCATCTGACAGTGTATATGAAGAACACACACCCAAAAAGAGCATTAAAGACGCGCCGCCTATTGAAGACGACGATTTGCCCTTTTAGTATAGGAGAATCAAAATGGAAGAGAAGAAAAAATATGTAAAAAATGCAGACGATAAGCCTGCAAGAAGACCTTATAGACCTGCCAAAAAGAAAGTATGCGTATTCTGCTCCGAAAAAACAGCAATAGACTATAAAGATACTGCACATCTCAGAAAGTTTATTACCGAAAAAGGCAAGATTTTGCCCAAACGTAATACAGGTACTTGTGCTAAGCATCAAAGAGAATTAGCCGAAGCTATTAAGCGTGCAAGAGAAATCGCATTATTGCCTTATAAGGCTGACTAATTAAAAACTAAAAATGAATTTTATTAAAAAGCGAAAATATAATTTTTCGCTTTTTTTATTTTTTTAGCTAAGGCAAAAAAGGCATAACCCTTAATGATAATCATCTGTAATACCTTGCTCTAAAAGTCCACAACTTTTATAAAAGAAAGCATTATTTCTTATAAGCCAAAAAGACAAAGTCCGTTATAAATAACGGACTTTGTCTTTTTAGAATTTATGAGGGGTTAGATAATAAGCTGTATTTTTAGGTTACTTCTTTTATTTTCTGAGTCAAAACCGCTTTGTGTGCACCTTTTATTTTGGACACATAGGACATTAATAATGTTGCTAGCTTCTTTTGCATCTTGACCGGTATGTTTTTTTCGGCAGCTTTTATTCTCAATGTCTCTATTACGCTGTTAATAATTTCTTTCATCGCTCCTGCAAAACCGTTTTTTATCACAGTGTTTTTTTGCAAGACCTTCAAAAAATCTTCGCTTGTTTCAATTTTGGAACTAAGCAAGATATTGCATATAACGGCTAATGTAAACTTGCTGTCCGCATTAGCTGATAGCTGATAAACTGCTGTTCTTACAACAAGGTTTTCACTCAGTAACTTTGCTGTCTTTTGTTCGGACTTATCGGCAAACAATATCAGTACTTTGTCCACAAGTGATATTATTACCTGCGAGCTTTGCAAAGCGAATTTTTTGGATTCCAAAAGATATTCCCAAATTTCTCCTGCTAGGTCAAAGCTATAGTCAAGCATATAACTAAAAAAATCATACACCTTATCAGGCTCGGACAAAGGGTCAACCCGCCCAAATTCAAATATTTTATCATAATATTTGATTGTTTTGGTGTTCATAAAATGACCTTTTATTATATATATTTGTTTACTATTATATCAAATTAGTTAGACAAACAAAAGCAGTTTTCTTCAAATTTTGAGCATTTTAGCCAAATTGTGTCTAATTGTTAAAACTCTTGAATTCAAAATGACATTAATTTGTAAAAGTTGGAAAATATACTTATATTGTGAATAGAAATATTTTATTGAAAATTTCTGATTTGATTAAAATTTACTGTTCTGGAGAATCGGATTTTTATGCGTTACGCAAAATCAATCTCGATATCTTAGAGGGTGAATTTTGTGTTGTCTTGGGCCCTTCAGGCTCGGGAAAATCCACACTTATGAATATAGTAAGCGGAATAGATACGGCAACTTCTGGCAGTGTCACTATTATGGGGACAACAATAACAGGTCTCAAGGATAACGCACTTACAGAATTTAGGCGAGAAAACATAGGAATAGTCTTTCAGTTTTACAATCTGATTCCGTCATTAACCATAAAAGAAAATGTTGAAGTAGCATCGCATATAGCAAAAAATCCTTTAGGCATTGATGAGGTCTTAGGCGGTGTGGGCATACTTGACCAAAAAAACAAATTTCCTTCCAAACTAAGCGGCGGACAGCAACAGAGAGTGGCTATAGCAAGGGCTATTGTCAAAAATGCAAAACTGCTAATATGCGACGAACCCACAGGCGCACTCGACTTTGAAAATTCTATTGAAGTGCTAAAGCTGCTTAGAGATATCAACAAACGCTATAACACGACTGTCTTACTGGTCACGCATAACAGCGAAATTGCCAAAATGGCTGATCGCATTGTGATGTTAAAAAACGGAGAAATAACCAAAAACGAACAAAACCTTCAGATATTAAGTGCCGACCAATTAGAGTGGTAAGATATGAAACTGTTGTTATTAAAATCTTTTAGAACAATCAGGTTTAACAAAATACGGTATTTAGGTGCGCTCGTTTTAATTATTTTATCAAGCGTACTCTTTACGGCATTCCGCACAAGCGGTTACAGTATCCAAAAAAGTCTAGATGATTTTTTTACTGCTAATTGTCTTGCTGATGTATCATTTGAAGTAGTCAATGCCCAAAAAACCAACGGTCTAGACCCGCAAGACAAAAATATTTTGGAACAGTATTTTGACACCGTTGAAGAAAGATATTATACCGATATAAAAAAAGACGGTGTAACTTTGCGGCTTTTTTCAATAACAAAAAATCAAAACACCTACCAGCTGACCAAGGGCAATGACCCAAAAAATCAAAACGAAGTATTATTAGATCATAGCTTTGCAAAATATCATAATATTGCTATTAACGATTATATTGCCGTTGACGGCAAAGAAGCACTTATTACAGGTTTTTTTGCCCTGCCTGATTATATTACAATTTCCTCGCAAGAAAATAATATAATCAATGATTCTGATGTTTTTGGACTTGTGCTGACACCAAATATTGATTATTGGGCACTTTCATATAAAACAGAATATCTTGCCAGTCTTCAAAGCGGATTACAAATAGAGCAAAAAGAAGATGTTTTTAATAATTTTAAAAAGACACTTGAGCAAAAGGGTTACAGCACAGTTAATTGGCTTGAACGGGAACTCAACGGCCGAATAACAGCTGCAGACGGCGATATTTCGGGTTTTATTGAGATAGGGCAGATTTTACCTGTTTTTATTTTGCTAGTAGCTTCTTTTATGCTGGCTATAATACTCAACCGCCAGTTAATAGGCGAAGAAAATATAATGGGCACTTTTTATGCGATAGGTTACAGAAAAAGAGAACTGCTTGTTCATTATATGTTCCTGCCGTTTTTGCTTGTCAGTTTGGGCACGATAGTAGGCGGGCTTATAGGTTTTTCGCTGTCGCCTGCTGTTGCGTTAATTGAGATTACCAGATACAATCTCCCCTTGATTGCTTACACTTACAATCCGCTTGATATTTTGATTATATTTGGTATCGCTTTTTTGGCGATTTTGCCTGTAATATTTTTTGTTACATTACACGCATTAAGGCAGCCGCCGCTTGAACTTATGCGCGGTCGGGGCAGACGTGCCAAAGTGTCCAAAATAGAAAAAGCTGCCAAAATTGATAAGCTAAACTTTCGGACAAAATTTTTTATCAGGGATATCTTGCGTAACTTCGGACGGCATCTGATTTTGTTTTTGGGTATGGTCATATCAGGCATGCTCTTAATGATAGGACTTGGTATCTTGGATTCTATTAATAATATTGATACTGATATAAAAAACACCTTCCGCTATCAGCATATATATAGTTATGGCGCAGATATTCAATATGGCAGCAGCATAAACGGTGAAGATTATTTTGAGTCTGCAGCTTTGGTCAATAATAACGGCAATTATCTCAAAACTTCTTTGAGATTTATGAATAAAGATTCTTTAGGTATAGTCCAGCACGACAAAAAGACCAAAAAAGCTATCGACTATTCAAAAATGGCTGTTTCGTATTCGGTCGCAAAACATCTTAATGTAAAACAAGGCGACACTATAACAATAATCCACAAAGGCTTACCTTTTGATGACTGGGAATACAAGGTTGAAGTCATTTCTGATTATGTCTTAGGCGATGTGATTTTTTTGCCCAAAGATAAATTGATAAATGAATACAACACTCAATATGGTTCTGATATAGACAATATATATAATGTAGTTATAAGCGATCAATTATTGGACGGAATGGAAAACACCAATTATACAGACATCTATGACTATCTAATGAAAACTATTGACCAAATAACAGGGGCGCTTGTTGCTGCTATCTTGATAATAGGACTTTCTGCCGTACTTGTGGCTATAATCCTTGTTCATATAGTGGTTGACCTTATCTTAGAAGAAAACAAATATAATATAGCCTTGTTTAAGATGTTTGGCTATTCGTCACGAAAAGTCAACGGACTTATATTAAACGGCGGAATACTCTTTGCCGCAGCAGGGCTTATACTGTCTTATCCTCTGGACTTATGGTTTATAGGTTATATTCTCAACCGTTTTACTCAAGGCATGAATGTTTTGGTTAACCCTTTTATTTCATGGATAACCGCATTAATTGCATTTGCTGTTGCGGGTACAGTCTATGGATTATCTAGATTACTAGCGTCCAAAAAGATTGCCAAAGTCCCTATCGGCGAAGCTTTAAAAAACAATGAACAGTAAAAAGACATTGAATAATAATCAAATTAATGCTATGATTTATCAAATAAATCTTTTTTAAAGGGCTATATGAAATATTATCTCGCAATTGATATCGGGGCTTCCAGCGGAAGACATATAGTTTGTCATAAGCTTGGTGAACAGTATATTACTGATGAAGTTCACCGTTTTTATAACGGTATGGATGAAGTTGACGGACATTTGGTATGGAACACCGTACGGCTGTTGGATGAAATCAAACAGGGTATAAAAAAAGCATTTGAAAAATACAAAAACATAGAAAGCCTGTCCATAGATACTTGGGGTGTGGATTATGTTTTGCTAAAAGACAACAATGAAGTACTGCCTTGCTACGCTTACCGTGATATACGGACAAAAGCTGTCATCGATAAGGTGCACAGCATTATACCGTTTGAAACTTTGTATTCTAAAACGGGCATATCTTTTCAGACATTTAATACAATCTATCAGCTGTATGATGATTTTCTTAAAAAACGATTAAGCGGTGTAACTGATTTTTTGATGCTTCCTGAATATTTTATGTATAAGCTTACGGGAAACAAATTAAAAGAATTTACCGAAGCTACCACTACAGGGTTGGTTAATGCTAGAAATAAGATTTTTGACAGCCAAATTATAAAAGCTCTTAACTTGCCTAGTGGCTTATTTGATTTGCCGTTATCTCAGCCGGGTGCTTTTGTGGGTAACTTATTGCCCGATATTGCATCGTATGTTGGCGGACAAACAAAGGTAATACTTTGTGCAACGCACGACACCGCAAGTGCGGTAGAAAGCATTGATATGCAAGAAAATGCACCTTACATCTCAAGCGGTACATGGTCGCTTTTGGGTGTTAAGGTTATACAGCCGTTAACTGACCTTAACAGCCAAAAATCCGATTATTCCAATGAAGGCGGAGTGGGTTATACAAGATATCAAAAAAACATAATGGGACTTTGGATTGTGCAGTGTCTAAGAAAGGAATTAGACAATTTGGACTTTTCAAAAATGGTTGAACTTGCAAAAACCAGTAACTTTACTGAAATATTTGATGTCAATGATTTTAGGTTTTATGCACCTCAAAATATGACCAAAGAGATTATGGGATTTTTTCAAGAACACAAAAAACCTATACCCCAAAATACTGCGGACCTTCTTAATTCTGTTTATCACAGTCTTGCTTACAGCTATAAGATTGCAATAGACGACTTAGAAAAAAATGTCGGACAAAAGTATGCTAGCTTATATATTGTAGGCGGCGGTGCAAAAAACCAATATCTCAATGACCTTACTCAAAAATACACTCAAAAGAAAATAATAGCATTGCCTATAGAAGCGTCTAGCTTAGGCAATGTAAAAATCCAAATGAAAAGTAATAATCAATAGGTATAGTTACTACAAAAATACCACAGCAGCTGTGTGTTAGCTAAATTAACAAGATAAAATAATTTTATTAAGCAGGTTGATGCCTGCTTTTTTTATTTTATAAAAATATGTTATGCGACAAAATCATAAGGATTACGCAAAGTTTTTTTTATATGATTATTTTCTATAATCATAGGTTTTTTTATTATTTGGGGGAAAAGAAATGCAGCAAAGTCTAAAAAAAGCACCTAAGACCTTTGAAATAGTTCAAAAAAAATCAGCTGCCAAAACTAAAATCAATATCCTGTTAAAATACCTTATATATTTTTTGGTTCTGATTGTGTTATCCCGTGCAGAAATTAAGACTATACGCCCTTTTGCTTGGGGCTTGTTTGCAGCATTGGTGTTTTTTAATCAAAACTCTTTGGTTCTTTCTTTTTTGTATATCGGTGCAAGCGTAATTATTGATCCGACAATCAATACATTGATAAGCAGTGTTTGTATAGCTACGGTAATGCTTTTGACAAGCTTAATTCATTCAAAAATCAAAAAACCTATTTCCTTGCCGTTATTATTTGTTTATGCGTTATTAGGTCAGATAGGCTATCTATATGTATGTTTTAATATGGGTTATAATGCTCTTAATGCCGTACTCAATCTTATATTTGGTTTGATGTTTTTGTATACCTGTATTACTGCGTGTCATTGCATATTAATAAGACGCCTAAAATACAAACTTAACAAAAACGACCTAGCGTGTATAGCTGTTTTTTTTGTAGCATTGTTTAACGGACTTGCCTCTTTTTCTTATTACGGCGATGCTGTAACTAGGGCTTGTTTTAGCCTTACTATGCTCATAATCGTTTATACTGTGGGAAGTTCTGCGGCTTGCGGATACGGTATTTTTTGCGGACTGGGGGCTGCACTTGCCACCAACGATATCACCTATGCCGCTTCTTTTGTAACTATGGCATTAACAGCAGGTCTGTTTGTAGAATTATCCAAAATTATGACTGCCTCTAGTACTGTATTAATTGATTTGGTTTTTGGGCTGTATTTTAATTCATATAACGAATACAGCTTCATATCAGTATTGTCTTTGGGCTTAGGCGGACTGTGTTTTGTTCTCTTGCCAAAATCCGCACTTCTTCGTATGAGAGAAATGTTTGTAGGTGCAAGCTCTACGCTTGCTGCCCGTCACATAGTCAACCGCGGAAAAGAACAATTATACAAACGCCTAAAAGAACTGAGCCGAATATTTTCAGATATGGACAGGATTTTTAGAACGACTGTAAGAGGCTTTACACCATTAGATAAGACAATTGATGTAATGGCAGATGAAATACCGCTCAAACTTTGTTCGTCCTGTGATAATTACCCCAGATGCTATGAACATAAAGAGGACATAATAATGAGTTTTAAAGACATTTTAAAACCAGCTATGCAAAAAGGGCGTGCCACCATAATAGACATTCCCAACTACCTTACAAGCCGATGCGAAAAAATAAATATTCTTATTAACCTTATCAATGATATGACTGATTCTTACAAAAAAAACAATTTGGTTATAGAAAGTCTGGATATATCAAGAGTGCTGGTTGCAGAACAGCTGGGCGGAATATCTAAGATGATGTTAAGTGTAGCGGAAGAAACAAGACAAGGCATCACCTTTGACCTCAATAATGAACGCACGATAACAGAAGAGCTTACATACAACGATATCATCTGTCAGGAGGTTGTCTTGAGCCAAGAACGAACAGGCGGAGTAATAGCAGAGATGGTGCTTATGAACGGAAGCTATGACCTTGATAATCTAAAATATATCACATCCAAAGTTCTTAAGAAAAAAATGGCAGTAGCCATGGAAGAACAGGGACAGGACAAAGAGTGGAGTATAATAACGCTAAAAACAATCCCGCCTTTTGATGTGATTTTTGGTTCGGCGTGTGCACCTAAGACAGGCAACACCATAAGCGGTGACAGGCATAGTTTTGAAAAGATTAATGACGATAAGTTTTTGATGGCGCTTTGCGACGGCATGGGTGCAGGGCAAAGTGCTGAAAGACTGTCTAACACGGCTTTGCAGTTAATAGAAAATTTTTATAAAGCGGGCTTTGATAATATGACCATACTTACCAGCGTCAATAAGTTTTTGGCTTATACGGGTGAAGAAAGTTTTTCTGCACTTGATATATGCATTATCAACCTAAGAGAATGTTCTTGCGATCTTATAAAGCTGGGTGCGCCTTACGGCATAATAAAACACGGTATAGAAAGCGAAATCATACAGGGCGGAACATTGCCCATGGGTATTTTGGAAGAAGCCAAACCTGCTGTTTTTAGAAAACTTCTTCACGCCAACGATATGATTATTTTGTCAACTGACGGAGTAACAGATGTTTTTGCAGATACAGAAAATTACAAAGCGTTTGTAAACTCAATTAACACTTCTAATCCTCAGGTAATGGCGGATGAAATTATGAATTATTGTATAAAAGCCGACAAAAACGCACCGCATGACGATATGTCGGTTATCTGCGCACGCATATTTCCTGTGATATGATAACTTCTTTATAAATGTTTTTTTCTGTTAATAATATTATTCTGTAATATATTCTAATAAGGGATTTGTTGTAAACATAATAATTTTTTGTTATAATCAAGTTTGAGGTTTTTTATGGAAAAACTAACTGTCAAGTTCTCACTATCGCCTAAAGAAATGTTTTTTATTAATATTTATTCGTCAATTAAGACTACTCTGATAGTTTTTATGTTAGGTGCTGTTTTGAGCGTGGTATCTGCAATGTTGTTTGGATTTAATCAAGCCGTCACCATCGTTAACTGGAAAAACTATTATGAAGGCATCTTTATTTTGAGTATGATGGTTATTGGAGCAGGACTTGTTTATCAGTTGGGTATAATGATTTTTGCTGGTATCCGAGTTTTAATTTATTCAAAAAAAGATTCATATATGCTGGATGAACGAATAATAAGCATAGATGAAGAAAAGGGAATTATATTATACAGCGATGACAGAAAAGAAGGCGTCAAGTGGGGGCATTATAAATTTTATTTTGAAAATCAAAAATATCTTGTTTTGAGAGATGATGTCAATAAGATGTTTATCTTAAAAAAAGAAGCTTTATCTCCCGAAGAATTACAATGGTTCAAACAAAATCATAAAACCCAAAATATGATAGAGTACCGCAAAAAATTGGAAGCAAAGAGGCGCCGTTAATGGAAATAAATTTTTCTTTGGATAAAAACGATTTAAAACAATATTACAAAATCGCCAACCGTTCCACTGTTATTGCATGGGGCTTGGTTATAATTGTTTTTTCTGTAATGATTGTTTTGGGAGCTGTCTTACATAATACCAGTCTGCTTAGTTTGGGCATACTGATTACTGCTTTTTCATTTTTGTTTTTGGGCTTAACCTTTATTAAGGTTATGGCAGTTTACAAACGCAGTGCAAAAGCACTCAAAAACGATGTAATAAGCATAAATATTTCGGAAGACTTTTTTCAGGTAAAAAAAGGCGGGAAAATCAGATGGGAATATATTCTTGGAGTATTTGATTATAAAGATTATTATGTTCTCAAACTCCCCAAAATCGGAGTGTTTGTATTGCCCAAAAGAGCACTTGATATTGAAAGCGAAAAGGCATTTAGAGAATATTATAAAAACGGACAGAAGAACAGAAAAGCTATTTTGAAAAAGAAAACTGGCAAATAAAGCATTTGATAAAATCATAAAGGCAGGAAAAAGTTATGGGACTTATAAAATCAATCTTGGGCTCGGATAATAAGCGAGCTTTAAAAAAGCTAGAAATTACAGCAGCAAAAATAGAAAATCTTGCAGAAAAATATAAGGCAATGACGGATGAAGAATTAAAAGCCGTCACGCCTGAATTAAAAGAAAGACTGCAAAATAATTACGAAACCTTGGATGATATTTTGCCTGATGCTTTTGCGGCTATACGAGAAGCAAGCGAAAGGGTGCTTGGTATGCGTCCTTTCCATGTCCAATTAATCGGCGGTATAGTTTTACATCAGGGCAGAATTTCAGAAATGAAAACTGGTGAAGGAAAGACTTTGGTTGCTGTCTTGCCTGCTTATCTCAATGCACTCTCAGGTAAAGGTGTGCATATTGTAACAGTCAATGATTATCTTGCCAAAATTCAAGCTGAATGGATGGGCAAGGTTTTTAGATTTAT
>ENA-UOOK01005650-UOOK01005650.1-fermentation-metagenome-genome-assembly--contig:-NODE-5650-length-12468-cov-3.923467_pt1 | contig 12468 bp, 11 predicted proteins | sample MGYA00245777_ERZ724023 | MGnify/ENA primary metagenome ERZ724023 (study PRJEB28704, sample SAMN03018312) | fermentation metagenome | biome: anthropogenic terrestrial biome; feature: soil; material... | reverse complement strand
TTCAGTAGTATCATAATTCCATCCTTCTTTGTTGCCAAAAGTGTTTTCTTCAACGGTGTTTGACTTTGCTATGGAGTAGTCCTTGTAATAGAAATGTTGCCATGAATATCCCGCCATCACATTGATGTCACTTTTAATAGGGGCTATTTTTTTGATGTAATTCAAATAAAAATCCATTACTTCATTCCTTCTTAGATTGTTCCAGGAGTTGCCTTGTCCGATATTTTTAAAATCAGTATCTTTAGCGCTGGAGAAAGATCCTGGAGTTACAAAATTGTTTCCTGTTGCTTTGGAAACATCATACCCAAGGTTAAGATTGGCGTGTAAGTCTTCTAATCCGTAAATCTTATAGTCTAGTTGAATATTTCCAAGACTTCGTTTAGTTGTCCCTTTGTTATTCCTTTCATAAAGAAGTGATAACGGGTTTACAGCTGCCAACGTGTTGGGATCACCACTTCCATTAGTCCAGTTCCAGTAACCGTTAAATGTGTTATCTGTATTGTATACGGGTTTTGTCGGGTCATAAAAAGCAGCAGAACTGATAGCGCTGGCATCAGCATAATGTGTTGTATTAATGGTTCCTTTTACATTAACATCCACACTTAAGTGATCTTGGAAGAATTTGGGACTTAAGTTGATGGATCCGGTATAACGGTTATACATGGAGGTCTTCAGTGTACCTCGTTCTTTGTTATATCCTAATGAAGTACGGAAAGGCAGAAATCCTGCTTTCCCTGCAATGCTTACATTTTGATCTGTGCCTAATCCTGTCTGGAATATCTTATCTTGCCAATTCGTGGATTGATCTGGGTACTCGTTTAATATATTCCTTGCTGCATCACCTAGTGTTGTCCCTGTTGCATATTGATTGAGCACGGTTTGGCGAAAAGAATCTGCATTGAGCACTTTAATTTGTTTATAGGGATCTTGGGCAGAAGAAGTTCCTGAATAGCTTATTTTTATTTTTCCAGAAGTTCCTTTCTTGGTAGTAATGATGATCACACCGTTTGATGCGCGTGAACCGTAAATGGCGGTAGCTGATGCATCTTTTAATACAGTGAATGTGGCAATATCATCAGGATTGATTGTGGCAAGGGCATTTGGTGTCCCTGGTGCAGCATCGTTTGATACAGGGATACCATCAATTACAATTAGAGGGTCGTTGGTTGCATTCAGTGATGCTCCCCCTCGTATTCTGATTGTACCCCCTGAACCTGGGGCACCGTCACCTGGCTGAACGAACAATCCAGGAACTTTTCCTTGGAGCAATTCTTGTGGTGAAGTTACTGCGCCTCGGTTGATGTCTTCCGCTTTTATGGCTATGACAGAGCCGCTCAGATCAGATTTCTTTACTGTTCCGTAACCGATTACTACGACATCATTCAGCATCTTGTTATCTTCTTTCAAGAGAACAGTCAGTTGTGGTGTTGCCTTGACGCTTACTCTTTGGTAACCGACATAGGTTATGGTCAGGTTTTCACCTGCATTTGTCTTGAGAGTAAAATCTCCATTCAAATCGGATACTGTGCCGCCATTTCCATCGGCAATACGTATGGTTGCGCCGATGATAGGTTCGCCGGAAGTATCCTTGACATGTCCGTTGACAGTGATCTGCTGTGCAAAAGCACTGACGGAGAGGAGGAGTCCGCATAATAATGCAAACATCCTTAAAGGCATTATAAATTTAACCTGATTCATCATTTTTTGGTTTTTAATGTTAAGGTTGTTTCCCATTTTGTTCTTTCAATATTGGACGGTCAATTATAGATAACACAATTTACAATATGGAACAGAAACATGCTATGTATCGGAAATGTGTTTAGGAGGCTTTAGATATTTAAAAAGCGTTCGTTCTACAGGTTTCGTCCCTTCTTGGAATAAGTGTCCTTCTATCTTTTGAATTCCAATGCAAAGTTAAATTCTTTAACGGTGCTTAGTAGCCATTTTTAAGTTAAAAGCGTTGTTTGTACTATGCAAACGTTTACACATCAGGACATGCTTCCTTGCGGAGGAGAAGCGAAAATTTAAGACTTCTTCACAGGATCCTGTATATTCTGATGTTGATCAGGATACTAGGATAAGAATGGTATTGAATTATTCACACGTTGGGAGGATACATAATATCATGTATCCCTATCAGATAAGGCGAGGCCCAAATGGTCAAGACCGTATGATTACAGGAGCAGGAGATTACCGTTGCCGTTCTACCAGTGGCGTTACGGATGGTGTTTCACAGACCGGGTACAGTCCGTAGACAGGAGGGCAAGAATGGCTCTCCTATCGGCTCTGGCAATCCCCGGAATGTCTTTACATGTCATCCATCCATTGGCAAACCCATTATATTCGGATAGAATTTCCTTTAAAACGGAAGTCGTAAATGTTCCCCTCTTATCGTTCCGGTTGGTCTGCTATATAAAGGTTCGTTCCGGCCCTTAAACAACCTGTTCATCAGTGAGTTGACTGAATCTTATCTCTAAATGGAAGGGGAATAGAATGGATAATCCTTGTTGGACTTCTGTCAGATTCTTCTGGCAGGATGGCTCTCGGAACAGAGACGGGCAGGCATGAAAAATGGTGGACTATCCTTTGTTCTGTTAAAGAATGTCCACCATCTTCTCACTTCACAGAAATAGAGTTAGTGAAGTTTCTTTTTCTTTCCTTTACCTGATGTGGTAGAGGTGGTATCCATGCTGTCAGTAGTTTCGTATGCTGGAGTATGTTTTCCTTTTTTTGCCTTTTTCGGCTTTTTGTTACCTGCTGCACCCATAATTAAATTATTTAATAAATTAGACAACGAATTATGGAGTAGACTGTCGCCAGTAAACTCTGACAGTGGCAGTTTGCTCGAAAAACATCGCAAAGTTATATAAAAATATTGAAACCTGTATCGCAAATTGGAAAATTAAACTTTAAAATTGAGAGATATATTTACTTTTATTTAGTATTCGGTGTGTTTGGCATGGCTATAGCAACGGCATAAATCGAAGGGTGAGCCCCTTCCTGTTTCCTCGTTGGTCCGGATTAGTCATCAGAGGAGGAGATGGTATATTCCTCCGGCGAATTCTTTGACAATCCCTTTCATCTCTAATTCAAAAAGCAGTGCCGTGAGTTGACTGATGGATAATCCTGTGCGTACCGTCAGAAGGTTGATCTGAAGGTCATTCGTTCCCCTTAAAACTTTGACAATCGTTTGTTCCTCCGGGGAGAGATGGGGGAAGATCTGCCGTTCTATGCCCTCATGCCGGGCTTTTACGAGGCGGGCATCCATTTCCCATCCCATTGCTTTTACGAGGTCATCAGCGCAGGTAATCAGTCCTGCACCGTTGTCCCGTATGAGGTAGTTGCATCCGGCAGAATAGGTGGCTCCTACCGGGCCAGGGAAAGCGAAGACATCCCGGCCATAACTCTGGGCAATGCCTGTGGTGATCAGTCCGCCTCCCTTTGCGGCACTTTCTATGAGGATGGTAGCGTCGGACATACCGGCAATGATGCGGTTCCGGCGTACAAAATTGATTTTTTCTGCTCGTGTCTGAGTGAGAAACTCGGTAATTAATCCGCCTTGTGTGACCATCCTGTTGGCTGTGTCGCGATGAGAGGAAGGATAAAGTTCGTCCAACCCATGAGCCAGGACGCCGATGGTTTCATACCCGCAGGACAGGGATTGCCGGTGTGCAGTGATGTCTACTCCATAGGCCAGTCCGCTGATGACAAGAAGACGGGGGCACATCGTCTTCAGGCCGGTGATCAATTTATGGATGAGATCCTGACCGTAGGATGTACAGTGGCGGGTGCCGACAATGGCGATGACACGGGCCTGGTTGAAGTCGGCAGTGCCTTTATAGAACAAGACCAGAGGGGCGTCATCTACGTCTTTCAGCCGCTGGGGGTACTGAGGATCATTCAAGGTGAGAACCTGAATACCGTGTTTCTTGTCATATTCCAGTTCGGCTTCAGCCCGTTTTAAAGGTTCATCTAAATTCTGCAGAGCTCTTATCAGATGTTGCGAGGCATCAGGGATCACCTCCTGGATGGCATCCCGGTGTGTTACTACTGCAGTAGCGGAGCCAAGTTTCCGATATAATTCCAGAAGTCCGGCAAGGGAAAAATAGTTGAGTTGGGTAAGGGCAATAGCATTCAGTTTCTCCTGGTCATTATCCATTAGGCATCTTTCTTAGGTATGAAGGGGCTGAGGGCCCGGTCATATTCTTTGCTGTATCCGATTTTTCCATTTACCAGGACCACCAGGTCCGTGACGGCCCTCAGGCAAAGCTGCTGGTCACTTTCCCGGTAGATATCCTGATGGAAGACAAAGCATGGGCCCTTCTTCTCCAGCCAGAGTTTTGAGATCATCATATCATCACAGCGTAGAGGTGCCTTATAGCGGAGCTCAACACGGGCTACCACAGGGTCTACTCCTTTCTCGTGCATCTCCTTGAAACTGAGTCCTGCCTTTGTCAGAAGGCGATGGCGTGTATGCTCTAAATAGTGTAGATAGTTTGCATTGTTTACGATGCCTTGAATATCGCATTCATAATCACGAACTTCCATTTTAGTCTCAAATGTATAAATCATATTCCTGTTCCTGTTAGAGGGCGATGCCCTGTTTGCTTAATAATAATGAGATGAGGGGATCCGGTTTTTGTCAGAAAAGACGTGTCTTTTCTTATGTATGACGACTGTGGATCCTTATAGATAATTACGGAAAGATGATCATTTTAGTATTTTTTCAAGTCGGGAAATCAGATACCTTAATAGTTTTTTTTCAGATATTCATACCCGATCCGGCAGCGCAGGCAATCTTTCTTATCACAGTATTCTTTTTTCAGTTGGATCAGTGCTTGTGAATCACCGGCATTCTGAACGTCCAGCCCCACCTGTTGCCAGATGGTAACAATACTGTTCTTTTCCGCTTTTAATTTTTCCAGGAGGTCGAAAGCGCGTTCGCAAAGGGCCTCGTTTCCCCGGTGCCGACCGTAGGCAAAGAGCATAGGGACGGCAGTATTGATCAGCAACAGGTTGAGCGAGAAGGGGGAGAGGTGCTTTTCGCATCTTGTGCTCGTGGATCCGAACGTATAATGTGTTTCCCAATAGGGCGTTACGGAGACCTCCAGGACATCCTCCATGGCCTGGATGGAGTCCTTCTCAAGAAGTTGGCTGAGGTTTGCCTTGCGTTGGTAAAAAAGATTGGCAAGTTGTGAGATCCGGATGTAGGGGAAGTTCTGCGGTCTTAGATGGAAGAAATTCCAGAGCCGGTAATCGATCGGCTGAAGATGAAATTTCTTCGCCAGGTATAAGTATTCGTCTCTTAGTTTTGTAAAATAGCCGTCATTGAGCGCATCTTCCTGATAAGGTTTCAGTAGGGTCTCAGGATTGAGCAGTCCAGCCTGTCCCATAAAGATTGCTTCAATCTGGCAGAGGTGGTCACGATGGTGATCGACATCGGCCAGGGGAATGCTGAGAGCCCATTGTTCAAAGGCATCCCCGTTTTTCCCGAAACCGTAATTGCGGGCAAGCGTGACGAAATATCCGGCTTCCCAGGATCCATCACAGGCTTTGACTCTTCTCAGGATTGCCTCTGTCTTTTGTTCCAGCCTTTCGGTCTGCAGGGCACTCATCCATGAATGGACCATCAGCGGCGTGAGGAGGGGGATGATCCGATAGCAGGGCGGGTAGGCATCTGCGTCCAGCAGCTCCTGGTAATGCTGGCGGATGTTTTCGGGAATATCCAGTTGCATCTGTTTGAGGTAGATGCCCCGGCTGTCCCGGACATCCCGGTCAATGATATGGCATACGTGCAGGATAATGTTATCATAGCGTGGGTCTTTATCATGTCCATGGAGGTACCAGTCACTGGCTCTTTCGTGTATTTCCACGTTTCCTGCCCACAGGGTACCGCCGATTTTGATTTTGGCATTAAAGAAGTCCGGACCTTCGTTCATGTTGTGCAGCCCCGGGTCGATCACTTCAACGGCTTGTCCGTCGGTTGTCTCCAGTGGCTTGAGTGGAAACAGCCGGTGCTTCCAGACATAATGAATTAATTGCTCCATAGTAAAAGATAAAATGGTGTGTTTATAGTATCCTTGCCCTCTCAGAGGACGTGCTCGTCTTGGGAAGAGAGATTGATGAGACAAAGATACGAAAATATCCGGTAATGTGATCATCTGTTCCTGAAATGTTGTGGATGAATTGAATCTCCATAGGGCTCTTTGCTGATTTGCTTGAAGGGTTGCTGGATGAAAGTCATAGCCATCGTCACGGACTTTCACGATTACGGTCAATCGTGACCTCAATGGTTCATACAGATTCTCTCTATGGTGCATTGGGATAAACTCAATGGTGCATAGCGCCCGGCAATGAGTATGCCTCTGGCATAAAACGGGATGGGAGAGCGGTGGCGGGCACGATCATGGAGAGGGTAGCGAATGGGATGGCTGAGGGTACCGTAGATAATGGGAAGGTGGTAAAGAGAACTTTTGGCGGGACTTTTTATTGAGGGGAGGTAATGTGGAACCTGTGGGGTAAAAAACTGACAGGAATGGCGGGCTTTTCAGATTTTCTGTTTATCTTTGTCCTGTTTTGTGCATTGTCCTCAACTAATGGGCATATTCGACGGTTATCGGAATGCTGGGGAGCGGGGACCTGATGGGGCATAACTTTAAGGGACAGATCCTTACTTATAGGGTCTTTGAGCATCGGAAGTGTGTTTTTCTAATAAAATAGAAGAGAGATTATGTATAAAGACTTTTTTATTGTAGGCTTCGGGAGTTTTATAGGTGGCGGACTTCGCTTCCTCGTTTCACGGGCTGTACAGGCGAGTGTCATCCTGACTTTTCCGTTAGGGACTTTTATTGTAAATGTCGTCGGATGCCTGCTCATCGGATTCTTTTCCGGCTTGTTTGTCAACGGAACGTGGATGTCCCCATCGGTTAAACTTTTCCTGACGACAGGCCTTTGCGGAGGGTTTACTACTTTCTCGACATTTATGAATGAAAGTGGATCTCTTCTCAGGGACAGCAACTACCTCTATACGGCTGTTTATGTATCAGCAAGTTTATTCTTCGGGTTTCTGGCCTTGGTATTGGGCATTCAATTAGCAAAATTGTTTTGATATGGAAAAAGTTCTTCGTTTCTATTTGAGTAATACAGATACCTATAAACACGGTTCTGTCTATGAGTTTATCGCCCGCTCGGCAAAGAAATCCGGACTCTCTGGAGCTACTGTCTACCGGTGCTCGATGGGATTTGGCAAGACCAGCCAGCTCCGTTCGGATAAATTCTGGGAATTTAATATCAAGCAACCGGTGATCGTGGAGATCATTGATGAAGAAAACCGCCTGCGTGACTTTGTCAAGGAGCTGGCACCGATACTGGATGCAATTCCTAAGGGCTTTCTGGTAACCTTGCAAGATGTTGAAATCCTGTTCAGAAAGCAGGGTGAAAAAAAGAATTAATCAACTGGCAGGTGATCCTTCTGCTCCCTTTTGACCTCTGTTTCGCCTTTTTGCCTTTTCAGCGTGCATATAATGATATGATTTGCTGCTAAATAAAAGTAAAAAGGAAGGCTATCTTTTGCATTCTCCTCGTTTTTCTTTATCTTTGTAGCAATAATATATTATTTAATTCTTTGTACAAAAATGAAAATCGCTTTAATTGGCTACGGAAGGATGGGACACATGATCGAAGAGATCGCCAGACAACGTGGCCATGAGATCGTATGCAAAATTGATGTTGATAATCCCGGGGATTTTGACTCACCACAGTTTGCTAGTGCTGATGTGGCTATAGAGTTCACGAATCCAACTGCCGCTTATGGAAATTACCTGAAAGCTTTTAAGCACCATGTGAAGGTGGTCAGTGGTTCTACCGGATGGATGAAAGATCATAAGGCTGATGTGGAAGCCTTGACAAAAGATGGAAAGCAGACTCTTTTCTGGGCTTCTAATTTTTCGGTGGGCGTAGCCATCTTCTCAGCGGTCAACCGCTATTTGGCAAAGATTATGAATGGCTTCCCTCAATATGATGTGCGCATGGAAGAGACACATCATGTACATAAACTGGATGCACCGTCGGGAACGGCCATTACTCTGGCTGAGGATATCATCAATCGTCTTGACCGCAAGGACAAATGGGTGAAAGGATTCCAGCATACTGCTGACGGAAAGGAAAGCGGGACGAATGATGTGGCTCCTGATGAGCTGCCGATAGCGAGCATCCGCCGGGGAGAGGTGCCGGGTATCCATAGTGTTATCTATGATAGCGAGGCAGATTGTATTACGATTACTCATGATGCACATTCTCGTAAAGGGTTTGCCATGGGGGCTGTCCTTGCTGCTGAGTATACCTTGAACCATACCGGACTACTGACAACATCTGATTTGTTCAGATTCTAATTTACGGATATACGAATTTTCAAGACCTGAAAATCAGGGAGATACCAGATTCATGCTAAGGATATTCCTCACTGGTGTTCCAGCGGGATCCCTTAGACGTTCTCGGTTCTTAAAACTTAATTCTTAACTTTATTAATAGAAGTTACATGATTGATAAGGAAAAACAAAATCTCAACATGAAGAAACAATGGACGAAATTTCTGATCGTCCTCGTCCTTTATCTGCTCTTCCTCTTTTGGGTCAAGAGTTGGTGGGGATTGATCGTTGTTCCCTTTATTTTCGATGTCTATATCACCAAGAAGATTCATTGGACCTGGTGGAAATACTCTGAGCGTCCGGTACGTTTCATCATGAGTTGGGTTGATGCGCTGGTCTTCGCTTTGGTGGCAGTCTATTTCATCAACCTGTTTGCTTTTCAGAATTATGTGATCCCCTCCTCTTCGCTGGAAAAATCCCTGTTGACGGGTGATTATCTCTTTGTCAGTAAGATCAGCTATGGCCCCCGTATTCCGGAGACTCCTCTGACCATGCCGCTGACACAGCATACGCTGCCTTTGATCCACGTGAAGAGTTATCTTGAATGGCCTCACTGGAAGTATCGCAGGGTGAAAGGTCTCGGACAGGTACAACTCAATGATATTGTTGTCTTCAACTATCCTGCGGGGGACACGCTTTGTGATAATGAGCAATATGAGAGTGCTGACTATTATCAGATGTGTTACTCTTTTGGTGAACAACTCTATGAGCAGGCCAAGGGTGCTCGGCCGGATCTTTCGAGGCTTACGACACAGCAGCAGTATAACTATTTTGCGTATGTCTTCGCCCTGGGACGGAGTTATATCAAGAATAACCCGAGTACCTTTGGGAATGTGATTCATCGTCCTGTAGACCGGCGGGAAAATTACGTCAAGCGCTGTGTCGGCTTGCCGGGACAATTCCTTCAGGTTAAAAACCGTATCGTCTATCTTGATGGTAAACCGAACAAGGAGCCGGACAATGTCCAGTATACGTACTATGTCAAATTAAAGGCTGACCTGCCAAGTGAGTTGACGCGAAAGCTGGGGATCTCCAATGAGGACCTGACCTGCCTTAACCAGAACGGCTATCTGCCATTGACTTATCGTTCTGCTGCCTATCTGAGGTCACGGAAAGACCTTGTAGCCAGCATCCGGATGAATACGGACGCGGAAACGGGGGATTTGTATCCCTTGAACGCTGTGACAGGTTGGACACGTGACAACTATGGCCCGGTCTGGATTCCGAAGAAAGGGGTGACCTTAAAGTTAACGATGAAAAATATTGCTATCTATGAACGTCCAATCCGTGTGTATGAAGGCAATGACCTGGTGGTGAAGAACAATAAGATCTATATCAATGGCAAGCAGACCCATTATTATACCTTTAAGATGGATTATTACTGGATGATGGGTGATAATCGTCATAATTCTGCGGACAGCCGCTATTGGGGATTCGTTCCGGAGGATCATATCGTGGGTACTCCGATCTTCATCTGGTGGTCACATGATCCGGACTATCCTGGCTTTGGAGGAATCCGCTGGAGCCGCCTGTTCAAGTTGGTGAGCCATATCAAGTAAATGCTGAAAGATGGTGTCAAGTTCATTCTGGCGCTGCTGTTTGCCATACTGGTGATGCTGGCAGTACGTGCCTGGGCATTCACAATCTTCTCCGTTCCGGATTCCAGTTATGCTCCGGAATTCCGGAAGGGAGATCGCTGGATTGTGAACCGCTTGGATTGCACCAATCTTCATAAAGGTGATGACCTGGTCTTCCGCCAGGACTCTGTCTCTTATCCGGGACGGCTCGTTGCTCTTCCGGGAGATACCGTGATCTGGCATGGCGTGCGCTATCGTATCCCGGTGACATTCCCTCACTGTTGCGACTGCCCTTACTGTGATTACTATATGTTACAGGTCGGGAAACGGAAAGTGCTGGTGTGCAGGTACCAGTTGATCGGTAAAGCTTATCGGTTATTCCATCTGGACCTTTAGGGTTCTTGCATTTGCCTTCAGGGCTCAGGGATAACCGCCATAAGGGGCTTCTATAATGCTTGATTCTAATATGTCAAATATTGCATTGTTATCTTCGGCTTATTTTGGACCCGTACAGTGGTATCAGAAGTTGAACCGCTATGAGGAGTGCCGTGTTGAAGGTTTTGATCATTTTATAAAGCAGACTTACCGCAACCGCTGCGTGATTGCCACTACGAATGGCCTTCAGACGCTGACAGTGCCTACAGAGAAATATCCGGGGGATAAATGTCTGATGAAGGATGTCCGGATCAGTGATCACGGCAATTGGAGGCACCTGCACTGGAACGCACTTCTTTCGGCTTATGGGGAGAGTCCGTTTTTTGAATTCTATGAGGACGAACTCCGGCCTTTCTTTGAAAGACATTGGGAGTTTCTCTATGATTTTAATATGGAAATTACGGATAAGATGTGTGAGCTGCTAGACATTCATCCGTTGATCCTTCCTACAAAGGAGTATGTCAAGGCGGAACTGACCGGTGGAAATGAGGGGATCACGGATTATCGTGATTGTATCCGGCCTAAGCATCCGGGAGAGGACCCGTCTTTTCATCCTGAGACCTACTATCAGGTTTATGACCGGAAGTTTGGTTTCCAGCCTAACTTGAGTATTCTGGATCTGCTCTTCAATGAAGGAAATGAAGCCGTCCTGTTCCTTTGATTCCTGCCGTTTTATTTGAATATCATTGTTAATTTCATATGATCCTCTTAAAATTGCACACTTATCTTTACTAAAATCATACCCATTACATATCCAATATCTCGTATAAAATGCTAGCTCCTTATCTATAGATTCTTGGGTTTCATAAAAGTTTGCTGGTGAGCCCGTTGTCCCACCACTTCTTGTCCTAATTAATTTTTCTCTATCAAAAACCGTTGGAATAAACTCTTCTGAGTTATTTATTAATTCTTGCTTGGTAGTAAAAGGTAACTTTTTAAAATCTTCAAAGTCTTTAATTGTTTTTACATTAATTCCATAATCATTCCATTTCTTTTGATAAAATGGTACATAATCATAACAAAAATTTAATAATTCCCTTATTTTTTTTAACTGGTAATTCTGCAATCTTTCTTTAGTCCAATTTTGACTCTGTTGTAAAAACTTATATGTATCATTAAATACTCTACCATATTGAACTACATAAGGCATTTTATTAAACATAATTCGAATAGGTTGTTGTATGAAATATGGCGATTTTTTTATTATTTCTCTGATCATTTTATTTTGTACTCCTTCATATATTATAAGTCTTATCCCTTTTATTCGTTCTGTATAACACTACACATTGCATGGAATTGATTGTATACTTTACGGTAAACATGCAATAGGCTTGCCTGACTTATTAATGATACCTATTTTAGTCTCTATACTAATGAATATATAAATAACTTTAACTAATACACTTTTATCTTAGATAACTTATATTAGAGTCCATCTACAATTGGTTGCCCTTTTTTAACAAGAACTTAGTAAAAAAATCACACTCAAATTAAAGATTATCTTCATACTTTACTTTTTTTAGATAACTTCTTAGTTCTTCATCCTCAGCCATAATTTTCGATAGTTCTTTAGCGATATATTCATTATATGAAGCAAATCCGCACTAATTTGGGCAAAATAAATCAGAATACTCAAATTTTTTATTTGCTACATTATGCAATATAGGAATAATATAAAATCTATTATTATATAAGCTTCTGATATTGGCTCTAAAATATTTACCAGTTTTAATTATTCCAATATCTTCACTTTTAACCTTGAGTACTAGTATGTCATCGCCATAGCGTATTATTAATCAAGTTATATATTCCTATTCTATATTTATAGTTGAAATATAAAGTTCATTATATACCTAATAAACTCTTTTTAATTTAATTACATACTCATCTAAATTTCATTTAATACTTATATTTATCTACCGTAATATTTTTCCATCCCTTATCCTTATCCGACAAAATTACCTTTTCAATCCCCTCCATTGGCCACTTAACTCCAATATCAGGATCATTCCAAGCAATTCCGCCTTCAT
>ENA-UOOK01005649-UOOK01005649.1-fermentation-metagenome-genome-assembly--contig:-NODE-5649-length-12470-cov-4.644140_pt1 | contig 12470 bp, 10 predicted proteins | sample MGYA00245777_ERZ724023 | MGnify/ENA primary metagenome ERZ724023 (study PRJEB28704, sample SAMN03018312) | fermentation metagenome | biome: anthropogenic terrestrial biome; feature: soil; material... | reverse complement strand
AAGGAACGCACATTTTCTTTGTGATGATCATCACAAAGAAAATGTGCGTTCCTTCCAATAGCTGCAAAGCTATGGGACGGATGAGCAGAACGTACGGTCTCCGGTCTCTCCCTGACCCGGTCAGCGATTGCTCCATTTCGAGACCCCGGTGTTGTTTTCACGTCGAATGGTATTGTCGCTGTCCTCCCTGCATATGAGTAAGTAAAAGCCGGTACCATAAGAGTTCCGTTGGGGCCAAGCTGTGCAAGAAGTACGTCAATCACAACGTCCGGTCCACCCTCAACAAACCCAATTGCCTTAAGTCCACTATGCATGAGAACTGTGTCTCCGGCATGCAACCCACATGAGGCTACATCCTTTTCGAGCCGTTCTTTCGTTACCCTCAAACGGTCCATACTATTGTCCTCCAAAGCTATGTTTATGTAGTAATCCGTAGACACATTTTAACTATTCTCCCATGATCTGAACTTGGACCTGTCGCTTACGAGATCGTGTCTGATCAAAATCAACAAAATAGATATGACCAAAAGCACCCAAATCCAGTTTACCGTCAATAATGACAATTGTTTCGCTTCGTCCAAGGAATACAGACCGAAGATGCGCATCTGTGTTGAGTGTTTCCATCTTACTTTCACCATGCTCTTCGGAAAACTTAGTCAGTTCCGGACCCGGGTGCATGTACTGTCCTTCCTTTCTGCAGGTAGGAATGATGTTTTCAAAAATATCAGTCAAATCCTGTTGAAGATATTCCAGTCCGGTATATGTCATATCAAACGATCTTTCCTGCGTCATTACAGAACAAGTTGTATGGTGCGAATACACGACACATATGCCATCTTTGACACCTGACCTGTCGACTATTTTTTGAACCTGTTCAGTCAGCGTGGTGAATGTCGGTCGCATACCGGTTGACTGGGTTTCTATGGCCTCACGCAATAATTTCATATAGGCCTCCTGTTTTTTAAATTATAAAGTTCATCAGCAGCTCTTCGCACTGCATAAACCATTTCATCCAGCATTTTTAAAGGATCGGTTGCATTAACAATGCCGGAAGCTGCACCGGCCGCATCAGAACCCGCCATAATAAAGTCATAGACTTGCTGTGCATTAGTTATCCCAGCAGCCTGTTCGACCAGGATATCGGGGTAAATTGCCCGAATCACCCGGACTGATTCCATGACATAGCTCATGTCGCTGACATTGCCTGAACCAATGAGATCAGTAGGTTCCGGATTAATAATGTCAGGGTGTAGCTGCGCTATCGCCTGTGACTCTGCAATAGTATCTGCACAAGCAAAGACAAACATGTCTAATTCATGGGCTCTGTCAATTGTCTTTTTAATAGCTGACAGCGTCATAGGTCGTTCACAATGATTGACGGTAACCCCTTTTGCCCCTGCAGCTTTGACAGCCTCCGGCAGCACATCCGCCTGACCACGTCCGGGGCGGAGGACATCCATATAGGGCGCCATTATAATCAGGCGATTGGTATGTTCTGCAACCCGACGTATTTCAGTGTATGGTGCGGTAAAAAGTACATCAATGTCATATTTTTTAGCAGTTTTGTCCGCAGCAATTGCTAGTTGCAGAACATCATCACCATAGATGTAATTTTTTACACCAACCTCGAAAAAGGGTGTTCTGATTTTGGTTTTCATCTTAAGCTCCTCCTCATTGTTCTGTCGGTTTGGTTCATTCGCCCATGACAGTGACTTTAACAACACGAGTGCGAGCACGCACCTGATCCCAATCAATGAAATAAGTAAACCCAAACTCACCCAAATCAAGTACTCCATTTTCAACATTGATACTCTCAGAACGCCCGAACAGGCAACTTCTAAGGTGGGCATCGGTATTCAGGCTGGCCCATGGACCAGGATCACCTGCTTCTGCGCCAAACTTAATGTGTTCAGGACCTGGATGTAAATATTGATTTTGAACTCTGCAGGTTGGAATAAATTTTTCCATAAGGTTGCACAAATCCTGCTGTAGATACTCTAGTCCGAAATATGTTTTGTCGTGAGAGCATTCCTGTATCATGACAGAGCAGGTGGTGTGATGTGAATAGATTGTTAAAAGTCCATTTTTGATGCCGGAACGTTCAAGGATATCCTTCACCTGAGCTGTGATATCGTGAAAAGTCGGATGCAGCCCTTCGGACTTTACCGTAATGCTTTCCTGAAACATTTTCATAATTCTTATTCTCCTTTTATTATATAAATTGAAAAATAAGCTCGTACAATCTACAATATATAATCCAATTTCTTTTTCAATTTATATTGCAGATGTGCTTATTATTCATATTGTACATGTACCTGTTTTGACTTTTATGTTTTTATTTTTATTTTTTATTGCGGTATAACCATATCTAACTTTACCACATTTATGCGCAATAATCAATAATATTTCTTATATTAAGAATTTTATTTACTTTTATCTGTTTCTCTGATAAAATCAAAAATATCATCATATGAGTACAGGAGGAAATAACACATGGAAAGTCATACTAATAAGGGAAACAAAAACTTAATCTCATTGCTGGCAGGACCATTAATGTTTGTTGTGGCAGTATTACTCTTACCTGGTGACGTATTTTCAACTACTTCCAGCGCTGCGATAGGAACGCTGATATGGATGGGCATTTGGTGGGCAAATCTACCTGTTGAAATTGGTGTCACAGCTTTTGTTCCTATTTTGGTTAATTTATTTTTTCAATTAATACCAATGGATGAGTTATTGAGAAAGTATGCCACTGAAACATTCGTATTACTTTTAGGTGCTGATATCATTGCACTATATTGGAATAAGGTCGGGCTCGATAAGCGCATAGCTATCAGCTCCCTTGTTTTAATCGGACCATCGTTGGGACAGCAAATAATTGTATGGTTTTCAGCCTCCGCTTTTTTATCAATGTTCCTTCCTAATCTTGCTGTTTGCGCAATGCTGACACCAATAGCTTTTTCCATGATCAAATCAGCCGGCGAGAACGATTGCAGCAAAAGCACAGCAGGCGCTTTCATTCTCTGCTCTATTGCCTGGGGTTGTGGCATCGGTGGACTGGGAACACCGATAGGTGGTGCAATGAACCTCGTGGCTATAGAATACTTAGAAGATTTAATTGGAAAAGAATTTTTGTATATTGATTGGGCAGTACGCTTTATCCCGTTCCTCATTTTACTTTTGGTTGGCAACCTTATTGTTTTAATGCTGTTGAAGCCAAAAGGAGCGAAGCTCCCCCGCTCACGGGAATTTTTCCGCTCCACCTATAATGAACTACCACCTATGTCCCGCTACGAAAAGATTGGATTGCTTTTATTCGCATTAATGATCATTCTCCCCTTTGCCCGTCCACTCTATGTCGATTTGATACCCAATTTAAAACCTGCATATGTATTCATTTTACTTGCGTTCTCCGTCTTTTTCATTCCTGCAAAGGATGGAAAACCTCTTCTAAGTTGGACAGAAGCATTTAAGGAAGTATATTGGGGCATTTTGTTCATGATTTCCAGCGGTTTGGCAGTCGGGTATCTGATTACAGAAACCGGTGCAGCCAGTGAATTTGCTTCATTACTCACTTCATTTCGATTGTCAGGCGGCTTCGGAATGATTCTTGCTATTGTAACCTTCACGGTTCTGCTCGCTGAATCAAGTAATAATACATCGGCTGCCGCGATCTCTGTTCCGATCGTAATAAGTTTCACAAAAGTATTGAACCTGAATCCAATTCCTTATGTTTTTATAACGATAGCTGCATTCAACAGTGCCTATATGTTGCCAACAACAGTTCGTTCCATTCCAATTGGATATGGTGTTCCAACAAAATTTTTGTTGAAAAAGGGATTTTTGCTGACTGCTACAACTATTATCCTTATTTCCGTAATTGGATACCTTTTTATGCTCCTAATACCAGGGTTTTCTATACTCTCTTAAATTGAACCTATAACTACGAAAATCTAATTTAAAACGCAGGCATAAAAGTATTGAAACTTTTTAGTTTATATAATATTGTTAAGACATTAAAACGAATAAAATATTTTTAGAATTGCGGTGTTGTTATGAATCCATCTATTGTCGAAGTAAAAAAACAAAATGCCAAAAATATCCTGATGGAAATTCTTCTAAACAAGGATATTTCCAGGATAGAGCTTTCCAACAAACTTGGAATAAGTCCTGCAACGGTTGCACTAATCGTAAATGAGCTGGTGCAGAAGGAGCTGATTATTGAAACAAGCAAAAAAAGTTCTTCTGTCGGAAGAAAAGCACGTCTAATTCGCATCAATGAGAAAGCTTACGGTATACTTGCCGTGCGGATTCGCCACAGCACAATCTACATGCGTCTTTGTGATATCAACGGTCATATAAAGGCTTCACAAGATGCCGTTATCGACATGGTCATTCGCAATGGAAATGCAACTCGCGTGGTGAACGCAATTGTCGATGTAATAACAAATTTCTTATCCATGAATGCTGATGAATCGGAAAAGGTAATGGCGATGACATTAATTGTACCCGGTATCGTTTCCGCTGATAACACGATTGACTGGCTTGAGGCAAACTGGAAACAGCTCCCTTTAGCTGGTGCAATTCAATATTCCATTGGTATTCCGGTTTTCGTGGACATTGCCCTCCGTATTCAGGGGCAGTATGAAATGAGATTTTTACCGGATGACCTTCGAAATAAAAGCGTAGTATTCTTAAGCTTAGAACCGGGAATAGGTCTGGCCTACTATATAGACGGGAAGATTGTTCAAGGAAGAAACAATATGTTCGGGGAGATTGGTCACGTATCCCTGGACGAGAATGGACCAACCTGCTATTGCGGCAACAAAGGATGTTTTGAGCTCTACTGCGAGAAATTGCATATACTGGAAAGACTAAATAATCTACTTTCGGAGGAGCGTAGTTGCTCGATTTTCCGTACAGTAGTAGAGCAGAACGGCGGACAGGTTACACTCGATGCTGCTTATCAAGCTTTTAGGATGGGAAGCGTTCGGGTCCAGGAGATTTTATTAGAAACAGCAAATTACCTTGGACGAGCTCTGCTTATTATCCGCAATATGCTGGATCCCAATTGTATTATACTTTTTGGCGACCTGGTAACAATCGATCAATACGTATTGCAGACTGCACTTATGCTGATGAGAGAAAGAGTACCTACACGCGCAAGGAACGAACCAAACATTCAAATTGCAAAATTACCGCTAAGTGAGTTTGAAACCAGCGTTTGCCTGTATACTTTTGAGAACATGCTTGATCAGATTCTCTAAAATAGATATCGTAAATAGTATGTATTTTTAACCATTCACATATTTCTTATTAAAAGAATATTGACAAAGAAAAATACGCTGTTATAATATATATTGTAGGAAATAAATATATATTTATTTCTATGGCATTATTTCTGTAATAGCTTATAATCGCCATTTGCTCGTTTATCTGTTGATACCAGCACCTCAAAGGCGCTAATAATCTTAATAAAAGAAATTTTAAAATTATTTTTGACAGATAGACATATATTTAAAAAGCAAAGAAATACTTTTTCTATATCATTTCAGCCATTTAAGGAGGATAAATCGAATGAGCAGCAAGTATTTATTAGGAATTGACGACGACTATCGTGTTATGTCACAGGTTGGGGTTAAACAGTATTGCTACCCTGAGAGATTTCCTCATAACGCAATTTGGGATAGTGCCGTTGGCCCTGACGGGAAATTTTATTTCGGATTGGCAAGTGAGATCTCTTCCAGTAATTATGTACGGCTTTGCCGTTATGATTATGAAACTAACTCGGTTGAGGAGCTTTTCAAAATTGAGGACGTGATTCTCCCGCAAGATAGAGCAATCAGAGCCAGCAAGTTTCATTCTTCAATTAGTTTCTTGCCGGATGGACGCATCATTATGACTACACATACCACCGATAAAAGCCCACGTCATCCCACGTGGCTTCCTTATGCGTATTATCACCATCTGTGGGAAGGCTTTGCCGGCGGCGAAATCATCACATATGACCCAAAAACAGGTCATGCAGAAAATCTGGGAATGCCCAAACCCCATGAATCAATCTACGGTTCAGTGTACGATCCCGCTCATAACGCTCTTTTCTGTTTAGGATTTATGCGTGGACATCTTTACCGCTACTCTCTTGACGAAAAACGGGTAATTGACCTCGGAAAAGTCGCAGAACATTATTCTTTTCGCCTAACACTCGGGCCTGATGGCAATGTTTATGGTTCGACCAATACCGGCTGGGTTTTCCGGGTAAACACTGATACCCTCAAAATTGAGGATCTAAATTTTCAATTCAAGCATGAGCCATATGATCATGCCTATCGATGCAATATGATGTCAATTGCCAGAACCGGTCCTGACGGGAGGTTATACATGACTTCTATGTATTCCCGCAGCATTTACGCACTGGATACGAAGACGGACAAGTTCGAAGATATGGGCTGGTATCTCCCAACGGATAGATACTCTCCCTTAGAGAATCGGCACGGAGTACATGCAATGGATTTTGATGTTAACGGTGTTCTTTGGTATCCTGTGTCTTCTTTGAATAATTACGCCGGCAAACCTGAATCAGGCATTCCATCGCCTTTATTCAGATGGGATATTGCACGCGGCGGAAAGCCAGAATGGTGTGGATGCATCGGAACGCCGGAACGTGGTGGCGCTTGGATGAGTGACCTTTATATTTCAAAAGACAACATTATGTATGCAGCCAACTCCAACCACAGCTTAGACGGTCCAGGTTTGATAGGAGTTGACCTCAATATATATGAACCGACACGCGCTGATTTTAAAGAGCTTCTGGTTGACGACTATTTCAACCCGAATTCACCACGCTATATCGAATCAGCCTTAATGATTCACGAGCAAGAAGAGATTGCAGCTCAAAATCCCCACGCTGTGCAGATTCCTTCTCTTTTGCCGATACTCCTTTGGCGTGCTCTTGCACCGGATCACATCGATGATAGTGCTGTAAAAGGGCTTTTCTGGGAGGATAATAATACCCTTTGCGGTGTATGCGGAGAGAAGAGTCAGTTCTATTTTGAAATTAAGGACACAAAGCTTTCAGTGTTAATCCCCGCCGAAGAGGCCGATCCAGCAAAAATTCAGCGTGCACTTGATAGAACCATCCCTGAAATTGAACTGCATGGAACTCTTCCACATTATCCAGGCCGCCAGTATAAGGCGAAGGTCGTTGCAGCTGCAAAGATGGCTGGAGACCGATGGTTAGTAGGTACTCTTGATGGCATGCTTGCCATTGCCGGTAAAGATTCACTGTATAGCCTCGGACCTGCAGCCTTTAACGGACCGATTCATGCTTTAACTGCCACACCTGATGGAAATCGCGTATATGGTGTCGGCGGAGATGAGGATGACATTCCTGTTCTGTTCTCCTACGATGATACAGACGGGCTGCGATGGCTTGGTTTAACGCTTCATCAGTTTAGCAAAGTGAGTATTGACGCCAAGTTTTGCTGTACATATGTCCGCTCCTGTTCACTCAGTCCTGATGGGAAATATCTTGCTATTGGTGCTGATGAGCGGATGGGTACGGTCGTTATCTACAAGGTATAGTTTTTAGGCTAATTGCTTGATAATAAAATATTGGTTCCACTGAAACATAAAGCTTCGTTTTGTGATTTGTTGATCAAAAGAAATACTTCATTGGATTAAGTTTTTCAGTGGAATCAATATATCGCTCCCAGATTTAAAGGAGGCATAAAATGAAAATTATCGATTCACTTTCTTTCATCGGCCAAGGTAAATATAAAAACCAAAATGCGGAAGAATTAATCCGTAAAATGGATCAAAATGGTGTCGAAAAAGCATTGATTGCTCCTGTCGACGAATATGTGGTCGCATATAACACAGAAGGCAACCTGCTTGTGCAGGCAGCTTGCGCTGCTTACCCTGATCGGTTTATTGGATATGCAGTGGCAAATCCCTGGTTTGGAAATAAAGCTGTTAATTCCCTTAAGCGAGCTTTAGAAAATGGTCTTTCAGCTGTTTATTTTGACTCTTCTATTCAGGGCTTCCCAATTAACGACCATATTATCGACCCATTAATGAATGTCTGCAAGGAATATAATGTTCCTGCATACTTTCACACCGGTACTCCTTTATTCGCTCTTCCATTTAATCTTCATTACCTTGCTATTCGGCATCCAGATGTTCGTTTCCTGCTGGGGCACCTGGGAGCCAATGATTTTGTTTCGGATGCTATTCCATCCTTGTATGGGCGAGACAACATCTGGTTAGAAACAAGCTTGGCTCTTACCCCGGCTATGACTCGATTCATGAAAGTAATCCCGGATCGGGTCGTCTTTGGTAGCTGCTCTCCTCGAAGTGAAATCTCTTATGAACTCAAAAAGCTACGCTATGGGGAGCCAGAGCAATCAGCATTGGAAAAGGCATTGTCAAAGAACATAGAAACTGTTCTGGGGGTGAATTATAGATGATTATAGATACGCACGGTCATACCAAGGATGTTAATTATCCAATCAATAGCACCGAAGTGGTTGACGCAGCAACAATGATCGATGCTATGGATCGCTTCGAAATTGAGCAGATGTGGATTAGTCCCACAAGCGGAATGGTCAATGATTGTCATGAGCACAACATGATACAGTACAAGAATTTTAAAAAGCTTTATCCTAAACGATTCGTCAATTTTGCAGTTATAAACCCTTACTATCCTGAACAGATGAAGAAAGAGATTCGCATCTGTTTTGAAGAATACGGGTTCAGTGGCATAAAGATTCATAGCTGGCTTCAGTCTTTCTTTATTCATCAACCAGGTATGTACTACATTATGGAGCAGGCAATAAAATACAATGTACCTGTGCTTTTCCATGATGGAACGCCGCCCTATGCCAGTACACTACAAGCAGCGGGTATTGCCGAGCGTTACCCGGAGCTACAGGTAATCCTTGGCCACGCAGGTCTGTATGACGAAACTCGGTCTGCAATTCAGGCCTGTAATCTCCACGAAAACATTTGGTTGTGTTTGATGGGTACAACTATCGGTGAAACACGCGAAGTTTTTCGTGACGTGAAGCGGAAGGATCATTTGCTTCTCGGTACAGATTATTGCTGTGGCGGAGCCGGACGCATTCCGGAATCCATCATTCCGAATCGGATTGATACTGTGAAACTAGCCTGTCCTAGTGACGAGCTCTATGAACAAGTCATGTATTGGAACGCAAAAAAACTGATCAATCTATAGTAAGAAAAATGCATGGCAAAGTATGCAGTTGACTTTACTGAGAGTTTCTATTTCTCTGAAAAATGAAAGGAAGATGGGCGAATGACTTCCCTAGAAAAGAAAATTATCGATTATGTTGAGATTAACAAAGAAGAACTTTACAAAGAACTATCATATCTCCTCCGCTTTGACAGCACCAATTACATCACTTGGGGCAAAGAACTTGAATGCGCAGAATATATAGCGGATGAATACAGGAAATTAGGGCTTGAACCCGATCTCTATTGCCCGGATAATATTCCCGGACTAACCAGCCATCCTGAATATCTTCCTGGTCGCGGCACAGATAAGCGGCCAAATGTCACTGCTATCCTAAAAGGTACTAAGGGTAACGGTTCAGCTATGCTTGCAGCGCATATTGATACAGTCTCAATAGGAGATCCCGCAGCTTGGAAGCACGATCCCTTTGGAGGTGAGATTTCTGACGGCCGCATATGGGGACGCGGTGCCGGGGACGACAAGAGCGGAATTGCTATGAGTCTTTTCGCTATGCGAACTCTCAAAGCATTAAACATAAAACTAAAGAAGGATGTGTTATTCACCGCTTACTGCGATGAGGAAAGCGGCGGTGGAAATGGCGCATTGGCTGCTTGCCTTAAATACCCTTGTGATGCTTACATCAATATTGATGGCGGAACTAAATGTGACGTTGTATCTCCCGGTGGAGGATGTTTTCGCCTGCGTATACACACAAAGGAAGTTACAGCTACAGCTGTTCCGGTTGCAAAAGCTTTATACCGTGCGGTGGAAGAGCTTTTACCCCTTGGAGAAGAAATACGCAAAGGTCTTGCTGAACACCCTATGCTCAATCGACCGGAGCTCGTTGATAATGCCTTCCGTCTCCTCTCTTTTAAGACCGGAGGATCAGGAGTCATGCTTGACAGAGGCGAGCTGACATTTGGTATTTATACAATAATTCAAAAAGAAGAAATGCTTCGAAGATTAAAAGAAATCGAAGACCGTCTGGGTTCTGAATGGGATGCGTTGGGCGTTGAGACCAGCGGATTTGAGCTGTACACACGTTATTTTATATATGCTGAAGGTGAGCAACAAGGATCAAACCTTGAATTTCTTCGTGCCATGAAGGATGTATACAAAGAGCCGGCAACCATGCTTGGCGCACGCGCATTGTCCGATTTGTCTATTTTTCTCGCCTGCGGCAGCCCTTCTTCACTGAACACCGGTATAACCCGAGCAGCTCACTTACCAGGGGGCGCCCATCAGGTTGATGAATATATTGAGTGTGAACATCTCGTGCGCCACACGCAGTCAATTCTTTTATTCCTACTAAGGTATTGCGGAGTTGATAAAGAATAAAAATAAAATGGCTATGACTTTTAGTCAGTAATCCATTGTCAATCGACATGAGGTTGATTTAATCCAACAAGCTGTATTGTTAATAGCTATATTACCAAAAAAGATAAAGAATACTGAACTAACGATAAAATCATTAAAGATAATATATATAGAGAGGGTGTTAAAATAATGACTGACTTAGAAAAAAAGGTCATGCAATATGTTGATGATAATAGTACCAAGCTTTTTGCAGACTTGACAAAGCTGGTGCAATTTGATACGCAAAATGATGGTAGAAATGGCAAAGAAGAAGAATGTGCTCGTTATATCGAGCAGTTATACCGGGACTTTGGCTTGGAAACTGAGCTCTATTACCCTGATGATATTCCTGGCATCAAGGAGCATCCTGGATACCTTCCTAACCGTCATATGGATACACGGCCAAATGTAACAGGAGTTCTATGGGGGGAGGACAGGGAACGTCAAGTTATGATCTATTCCCATATTGATACAGTTCCAATTGGAAACCCTGATGCATGGACTGTGGATCCCTTTGGAGGAGAAGTAAAGGATGGTCGAATATGGGGTCGAGGTTCTGGTGACAACAAATCAGGTATTGCCGGGTCTTTATTTGCGCTTGAGGCTTTGCGTGCATGCGGGATAAAACTGAAGAAAACTGTTGCGCTCTCCTCATGTGTAGACGAGGAGTTCGGCGGCGGCGATGGAGCATTAGCGATGTGCTTGAAGTATCCAAGTGAAACCATCATCAATACAGATGGTTCAGGCTATCAGGTTTGGGTCTGCGCTCTTGGTGGTGGTGCATTCCGCCTAACCATGGAGTCAGATTTTATAACTGCAACTGCTCAACCTTTAGCGGAAGCAGCAGTTCTCGTTTGGCAAAAACTGATACCATTTGCCCAAAGGCGTTTTGACCAATTAAAAGTAAATCCGCTTTATATCGGCTCCTACCCGGCAAAAAATGCCTTTCGTCTAACGCAAATGCATATCGGACATGAAAGCGGAGCGATCATGAATCGCGCCATAATTAAATTTGCGATTTATACTGACCGAACGAAGGAAGAAATCTTTTCTGAGCTTGACGAGATTCTCGCTGACTGCCGCAAAGAGCTTGCAAAAATGAGAATCACTTTAAAGCCTATGGAGATGGCAACGCGCTGGTTTACTTACCAACGCACAAGAGATGAACTTGGTGCAGCTGCATTAATGCAAAAGGTAGCGTCAGAAGTTTCCGGTCAAGAGGTTCCAATGTGCGGCTCCTGCCTTACAGACCAATCTGTAATCATGCCATATGGCTCGGACTCAAGTTTTTGCTTTGGAATATTTCGTGATTTTTCGGTGCATGGCGGCGCTCATCAGCCTGATGAATATTGTGATTGCCAGGAATTTATCAACTTTACAAAGTCGCTGATTTTATTTTTGATTCGCTACTGCGGAGTTGACGAATCAAGTTTTGAAGAACCAAATGAAGAGTAGCTCATATTTAATGAGCGCTTGCGCGAATTATGCGCCAAACCGCGTTTTTGCTTGCAAAACACGCTTTGCGTTGCGAGACCGGACGAATGGGCGAGCAGACCGGATGCATGAGCGAGCAGCAGGCTCTGCCTGCGACCAGCTAGGCTCTGCCTCCACCCATTTTATTAAATGCCACTCAAGTGAGAGATTGAACTCACCACTGGTACAGAAATCGGTTTTATCCCCCCGCTTATTCGTGTTTTTTAGCCCTCGCGGCTAAAAATACAGTTCCTCTATTCGTGGCCTTTAGGTCACATGAGGCAGGGGTCCTAGGGGCATTTTGATAAAAACTAGTGTTATACTGCAACCAACTAACTTTAAGAGGAGGGATTTTGTTGAGTAGTAAATGCTTTATCACTTCACCAGC
>ENA-UOOK01005648-UOOK01005648.1-fermentation-metagenome-genome-assembly--contig:-NODE-5648-length-12471-cov-9.605348_pt1 | contig 12471 bp, 13 predicted proteins | sample MGYA00245777_ERZ724023 | MGnify/ENA primary metagenome ERZ724023 (study PRJEB28704, sample SAMN03018312) | fermentation metagenome | biome: anthropogenic terrestrial biome; feature: soil; material... | reverse complement strand
AATACATCCAAAGCTGGATACCAGGTATGAGAATCCGCAAGGCAGACATAAAGATTGACAGACCAACTGCTACAGACAGAAAAATGAGAACCAAATTGCGTTTGACTGATCCCCCGGTGACATCTTCCACCTGATGGGTTAATACATGAACAGCTGGCTCGGCTAAGACAGTGGTAAGCCCAAGTAGCAAAGCTATAAGGAGAACCGGAATATTTGAGTCCATCGAAGCAAGCTGCATTCCCAGCTGAGTGCCAACTTCCATAAAACCGCCATTAACGCCCAACAAAAATACTACAAGCCCTATAAAAGTTAAGACTATACCTCGGACAATATCAATTACCTTATTCTTTTTGTGCTTAAAGAAAAACACCTGAAATATTATATATGCGATAATAATCGGTAGCAGCGTCAGGAAAGACTCCCATGCAATGTTAAACAGTTTGGAACCATATGCATCCAATAGATTGGTGGTAGTTATGTCTGCTTCTGGCAGAGCGCCATCCAGTTTACCGCCTTTAAGAAAAAGGCCGGCAATCAAAACTCCGAGGATCGCACCTACCGAAGAAATACCTACCAACCCAAAGCTGTCGGCTTCACTCAACTTGCTGTCTTTTTTTATAGCGGAGACCCCGGCAGCCAATGCCAGCATAAAAGGAACCGTAATAGCACCTGTCGTAGCCCCGGAGGCATCAAACGCTATGGCCAGAAAATCAGATGATGAGAATAATGACAGAATAAAGATCAAAGCATATGAGCCTGTAAACACATATTTCAGTCTAATATCCTTAATGATGCGCAGCATTCCAAGAGTCATCATCACTCCAATCCCAACGGAGACAGCAATTACCATCAAGGTGTTCTCAAACTGACCAGAAGTTACGCTGTCTACCTGGTTAGCAAGAATGTGTAAATCTGGCTCTGCGTAGGAAATAAAAAAGCCCAAAATCAAACTGACCGTAATAATCATTGCGTAGCTATTTGAATGAGTAATTGAATCTCCAACACCATGTCCAATGGGTTCAAGCCCCTGATCAATTCCGAACAGGAATACCGTTAGGCCTATAATTACAAGAGCAGAGCCGATGAGAAAAGCATATAACATATTCGATTCCAAAGGACTTATGGTAAAATGAAGTACCAGAACAATAAATGTAATCGGTAATACTGATGTCAGTACTTCTTTAAACTTTCCAGTTAACTCGTTCAAATCATCACCTCTTTAAATATTATTCTATTCTGTTCTGTGTCAATTTTGACAATATCGCAGCTATTTATTTTTTTTGTTCATCCACACCCTTCCAGTGAATTCTGATCTAGAACAAACTCCAATATATCATCCACCTTGCAATTCATTTCAATACTCTCAAGGGAAACATAACCGTTATGCTTTAATCGCGTAATAATATTAGCACCAAGTCCTGCTTGCTTCCATATTCCATGTAGAACATTTTGATATTGTCTACCTTTGGTTATTTATAATTAGATATGATGAAAGAAATTTATCGGGAGTTGATAAGAAAAAGATTTTTTTGAAATATTTCTTTAACTTCTTCATTGTCATACTTGTTTCAACATTACAATCATTCCAACCTAAACAATAGAATATGATCTCATTGTTAGACAGCATCAATTGCTGATTGATAAATTCAATAAAAGTCAACTCTTCCTTATTTAAAATAATAGTTTTCATGTCGTCTTCGCAAGGTTCATACTGATATATACAGTTGTTGATATCTCCAACTTTATATCTATTCTTTACATCCAAAAAAGATATTATAAATGGATTTAAAAGAGACTTTTCATATAACTCCTTGTATATATCATATATTTTCGCTTTTGAATTTAAGTTTGAAAATTGCCCCGAAACAATAGTCTTGTTTGTTTGATAGTCTACAATTATAGAATTAAATATCGAGAGTAAAACTGATAATGTAGAATTATTCAAATTGGTTTTTTCGTTAGGATAACAAATCTGGCAATTTATTGTATCATCTGCGCATTCATCTTTATTTTCAACGTCACTATACATAGCAAAAAATTGATATAAAGCAAATTGTATTTCAATGTTATGTATTATGATATCTGATATATTTTGTTGCTCAAATGGAAACTCCGCAATATTAATAGCATTGTTAGTAATCCAGCTGTTAATAATCTTATTATTCTCAATGTGATACCGTTTTATATTACCACTAGGTGTAACTGTTGGGATATTGCACATGCTATTAAACTTGCTAATATCTATTTTATAAATACCGCTCATAATCTAAAAATGGGAGACCAACCGCCAGTTAGATAAACGGTTATATAACCTTGATAAAGTACTAAATTAGTGTCAAGATTATGCCCTATATTGGATTTAATCATAAACATATACCTCCTATAAAGTTTTTTGCATGGTTTAAAGCTAGCATCTATTTAGAATATCCCAGTAAAACGTTGTACAAACTGACTCATACTAATATATTTACGAAGCTTCCTAACGTAGTACGTCAATAACATAATAACATATTGTGTTGATAAATACATCCTATTTATACATAAGTATACAACCTGCCTGTTTATCTTGTCAGTCAGGTTCCTTTATTAAAAAGTTTAAATAATCTTAACATATATTATTAAAATTTGTGGTAAAAATAATAACAGTAGACTTGACATACATACCTGCAGGGGGTATAATAAAGTCAATGAAAGATATAGGAGGTATTGATTATGAGAAACGTAACTATTTATACAAGCAGCACATGTGGATATTGTACTTTAGCAAAAGAATATCTTAATGAAAAAGGTGTAAACTATGTTGAAAAGAATATACAAAAAGATCCTAATTCAAGAAAAGAGTTAATGCAAAAAGGGTACATGGGAGTTCCAGTAATTATAGTAGATGGAGAGGAAATAGTAGGATTTGATAAAAACAGGCTTGAGAGTTTACTTTAAAAGAAATATCCATAACAATAAAAGCGGTTTATAATTATTTTTAAGCAAATAATTAGGAACTGCTTTCTGTTTTTTGTTTTGTATTTCGTATATACATATAGTAGGAAAAATAGGTAAAATGTTGTAGAATGGTATTTAAGAGGGCATATCTGTAAAAATAAAAATATGGCGGTGGGATGATGGGAGCTTTTAGTCTGCGTGTTGAATTTGATGATAGAACAGGCATGGTTCATGATGCAAGCCAAATTATACTTAGATATAATATAAGCATAGTAACTCTTGAGGTCTTACCCAATTTAATGTACTTTGAATTAGAATGTAATGATGAATATATAAAAAAGCGTATAATGCTTGACATGGCGGCAATCCCCAATATAAAGAAGGTTGAAGAAGTAAAATATATAAATCATGAAATTATAAATGATGACTCATTTAACACAATACTTGGAGAAAGTAAAATCATAAAGAAGGCAATACTTAGAGCAAAACTTGCAGCTGAAAGCAACAGCACTGTTTTGCTGCTAGGTGAAAGCGGCACAGGGAAAGAGCTTTTTGCAAAAGCAATCCATCAATCAAGTAAAAGGAGAAATAGATGCCTTTATGCTGTAAATTGTGCAGCTCTTCCAGATACACTTCTTGAAAGTGAGTTGTTTGGATATGAGGATGGTGCTTTTAGCGGAGCAAAGAAAGGCGGGAAATCCGGGCTTTTAGAGATTGCAGATAAAAGTACTGTTTTTTTTGATGAGATAGGAGATTTAAGCTTAGGGACTCAAGCAAAACTGCTTAGATTTTTGCAGGAGATGAAAATAAGAAGGATAGGGGGGTATGGGGAGAAATCGGTTGATATTAGATTTATTGCTGCAACAAACCATGACTTAGAAAAGCAGGTGGAAAACGGCGGGTTTAGAGAAGACTTATATTATAGGATAAATGTGATACCAATAACCATACCCACCCTAAGAGAGAGGAGAGCAGATATACCGCTTTTAGCTGAGCACTTTTTATTGCAATACTCAAAGAAAGCGGAAAAGCCTCAAAAAACCCTTACTGCTTCAGCAATGGCGGGTTTAGTAAACTATAACTGGCCAGGAAATGTAAGGGAGCTTCAGAATGTAATTGAGAGGGCTGTTAATCTAACTACGGAACGCATAATAGACAGCAATAGTCTTTTTTTAGAAGAAAAAGACCAGATATTATTTACATTTGGAGAAAGAAAAACATTGAGATATATGGTGGAACAGGTTGAAAAAAGGGCTATAGCTGATGCACTAGAGAAAAATAGCTCTATAAGGAAAGCAGCTAAAGAATTAGGTATTTCACATACTGCACTAATAAAAAAGATAAATAAATATGAAGATATGAAAAGTGGAAACTAATTATACCAATTGGTAGTATTAGTTTCCACTTTTTTATAGTTATTATATTAGTGGTAACTTTTAATACCATAATACTGACTTTTTAGTATAAATAGCCTTAATTTGGCTGAATTTAATATATATAAATTGGCACGGTATTTGCATTAAAAAGATATAGAAATATAAAAATATTAGGGGGGTTTTAAAATGACTACAATCCAGTATAAGGGAATAACTTTTGGTATACCAAAAGAGATAATGCATGGAGAGAGACGTGTATCTGCAATTCCAGATACGGTAAAGAAACTTGTGGATGGCGGAGCAGAAGTTTTAGTAGAAAAGGGGGCAGGTGAAGGCGCCTTTATTGAAGATCAGGGGTTTTTAAAGGTTGGAGCTGTAATACTAGATGATGTAGAAGATATATATTCTAAAGCTGATGTTATATTAAAGGTAAAAGAACCAATGTTTAATAAAATAAAAGGGAAATATGAAGTTGATATGATGCATGAAGGGCAAATACTTGTAACATTTCTCCATCCAGCTGCCCCTCCAAATCATGGCATGATAAAAAATCTTGCAAAAAAAGGAGTAACAAGCCTTACACTAGATGGGATTCCTAGGATATCAAGGGCTCAGTCAATGGATGCACTCACCTCAATGAGCACGGTTGCAGGGTACAAAAGTGTCATAATGGCCGCAGATAGGCTATCAAAATTTATACCAATGGTAGGGACTGCAGTTGGAATGATTAAGCCTGCCACGGTTTTTGTAATAGGCACAGGAGTTGCAGGTTTGCAGGCTGTAGCTACAGCTAAAAGATTAGGAGCAGTTGTATATGCTGCAGATATTAGAGGAGTTGCCGTAGAACATGCAAAAAGTTTAGGCTCAAAGATTATTGATATAAGCGTTCCTGATGAGGTTGCTGTTGGCCAAGGTGGATATGCAAAGCATCTTCCAGAAGAATGGCTTTTAAAAGAGAGAGAAGAGATAAAAGATATAGTAAAGGAGTCTGATATTGTAATATCATCTGCATTGGTTCCAGGAAGGCTTGCCCCTATACTTATAACAGATGATATGGTAAAGACTATGAAGTCTGGATCTGTAATTGTGGATATTTCCATAGACCAAGGGGGAAACTGCGAGCTTACTAAAGGTGGAGAAATTATAACTCAATATGGAATTAGTATTGATGGAACAAAAAATATCCCAGGAATGGTTCCAACAAGTTCAACATGGATGTTTGCAAATAATATATATAATTATGTGTCATATTTTATAAAAGATGGAACTATAAACGTGAATGCTGATACTAAAGATGAAATAATAGCATCCTCTCTTGTTACCATAGATAAACAAATTGTTCATGCAGGTGCTAAAGAAGCCATGAAGATTGCATAGGGGGTTTAGATATGAGTCCTATTTTATTGATATTAGTATTTATTATTGCTACATTTTTAGGGTATAAGGTAATTAGTGAGGTTCCAACACTGCTTCATACCCCTTTAATGTCTGGAACAAATGCAATATCGGGGGTTACACTCCTTGGAGCCCTTGTTTCAACAGCTTTTGCCGCATCAAATAAAAGTAAGACATTAGGTTTTATTGCTATTGTACTTGCAACCATAAATTTAGTTGGCGGTTTTGCTGTTACAGATAGGATGCTTAAAATGTTTAAAAAGAAAGAGGCGGTGAATAAATAATGGGAGTATATGAGATAGTTGCAATTATTCTATCGCTTTTAGTGCTTTTAGGTATAAAATTAATGAGTTCTCCTAAGACAGCGGTTTATGGAAACCAAATATCTGCACTATCCATGCTATCTGCCATAATACTCGTTTTGGTATATAACGAAATTATAAGTATGCCGCTTCTTTGGGTTGCAATACTTATAGGAGGTATCATAGGGTATATTATAGCAAAGAAGGTTAATATGATACAAATGCCTCAGATGGTGGCTTTACTAAATGGGCTAGGTGGCGGAACATCTGCAATAGTTGCATTAGTTGAGATATTTGAAAGATACGAAAATATGATTTACTTTGAGAGAATTACAAGCCAACTTGCTTTAATTGTGGGAGGTATTACACTAAGTGGAAGTTTAATTGCAGCAGCAAAGCTTGATAGGAAAATCCCCCAAAAACCAGTAGTGCTTAAAGGACATAGCATATTATTGAACATAAGCCTTATAGTTCTTTGTGTACTAGCTATTTTCGGAACCCTTAACAACTATTCCATGATTGATATTATTTCTATTTCAGCATTGTTTATATCTATTTTATTTGGAATACTCTTTTCAATAAGGGTTGGCGGCGCAGATATGCCAATTACTATATCTCTTTTGAACTCATGTTCTGGACTTGCAGGTGCCATATGTGGATTTACAATAGGGGATCCTCTGCTTGTTTCAGTAGGTGCTATTGTAGGTGCATCAGGTATTATATTGACTCAGATTATGTGTAAGGCAATGAATAGATCTTTAATGGACGTTTTAAAGGGCAGTCATATTGCCGATAAGACTTTTACGGGGGAAATTATAGCAGTTTCTGTAGAGAGAGACACACAAGAGGAAAAGAAATCTGTACATGATATTTTACAAGAAGCTAAAAAGGTTATAATAGTTCCGGGATACGGAATGGCACTAGCACAAGCCCAATACCTGGTGAAACAGCTTACAGATAAATTAGAATCTGAGGGGAAGGACGTTAAATTCGCCATACACCCTGTAGCAGGCAGGATGCCAGGCCATATGAATGTACTTTTAGCTGAGGTAGATATACCATATGAAAAACTATGGGACATGGATAATATTAACCCTGAATTTGAGGAAACAGATCTAACCATAGTAATAGGAGCCTGTGATGTAGTAAACCCTGCAGCAAGTTATGCAGAAGGCACCCCAATATATGGTATGCCAGTATTAGATGTAGACAAGTCAAAATATGTAATAGTTTGTAATATGGATACAAAGCCAGGATACTCAGGAGTTGAAAACCCTCTATATAATATGAATAATGTAACCATGCTTCTTGGCAATGCAGCAGAAACTTTAAAGAAGCTGGCTGAATAGTATTAAAAAGTGTAGGCTAAATTTTTGATTGCATAATTAGGTTGAATTTTGCTGGCTAAAATGGTAATATTATGTTATAAAGTAAGACCTCTTATAGATTATTTAAAAATTAAATACTTTAATTGTAAATAGCAAATTCATCGAAAGATGGGGACGCAAAGCCACGAGTCTAAAGTATATTATTGCCATGATAGTCGGGTTGCCAATCTTTGAACTTATTTTAAAAAAATACAGGCAACTTTGTTATGCCTGTATTTTTTTAAAGTTCTATATACTGCGCTTTTTAAATAATTAGGAAGGAGAAAAGATAATAGAGAAACTTTATTGGAGGGTATGTAATGAAAACAAAAAAGGTTGATATAAGCCAATGTAAACAAGGAGATATACTTGCAGAGGATATTTATAACCAAAATGGTACATTGATGATAGCAGAAAATACAGTAATTAATAGTAGGATAATACAAAAACTTATAGAATTAGAATTAGCTAATGTGCTTATTATAAGAGCAGATGATGTTGATGATGAAAAGAGTCCTTTTGATGAATTTAAACAAACTTACATAGAAAAAACTCATTCTATTAAGGAGATACTTGACGGCTTTGTTTCGGGGGAGGATCTATATTCAGAAAAAGTGGACGAGTTATCAGATTCTCTTTATGAACAGGCAATAGAAAGCTACAAGCTAATTGAATATATAAGCCAGATGAAAAGTAAAGATGAATATACATATACTCACAGTATAAATGTGTCTATATATGCCATGATGCTTTCAAGATGGTTGGGGCTTAGTGAAAAAGAGACTAAGGATATAATAAAAGCTGGAGTCCTCCACGACATGGGTAAATTAAAACTTTCAGATAGTATAATAAATAAAAAAACTGAAGACCTATCAAAAATTGAGTTAATTGCATTAAAAAAGCATCCAGCCTATGGCTATGAAATAGCAAGAAGTATTCCAGACCTTGATGAAAAGGTAAGGCAGGGAATACTAATGCATCACGAAAGACAAGATGGAAGCGGCTATCCTATGGGACTTACCGGAGATAAAATAAATATTTATGCCAAAATACTTTCAGTTGCAGACACTTATGATAAATTGATTATGCAAAAAGATGGGACCGTACGCACACCATTTGAAGCTTTTGACGAGATCGAGAAAGTAGGATTTGGATATTTTGATCCAAAGGTAATAACTATATTCATGAAGAATATCTCAAACTGCTATGTAGGTGCTAGAATAAAATTAAATACTGGTGAAATGGGTAAGATAATAGCAATATTACCCCAAAACATTTCAGAACCAATAATATGCATAAATAACAAGTTAATAGATTTATCTAGCAATAAATCATTAAAGATTGCAGAAGTATTAAGTATATAGGTTTTGAGGTAAGAAGTAAGGGGTAATAGTTAAGAAGTAAGAAGTAGGGGCTTTAATCTCTTACTTCTTATTTTTTACTTTTTACTTCTTACCTTGTTTCTGTATCTTACTTATTCATGGCAAAAAGTCTATACAAAACTTTCAAATTGGTTTAATATAAAAGCAAATATCAGTGAAGACTGTGGAAAAATACTAAATCGATTTAAATGGAGGAATTTAAATGGCAGATATTAAATTTGAAATAAAGGAAAACATAGGGGTATTATCAGAATCATCAAAAGGTTGGAAAAAGGAGCTAGATCTTATAAGCTGGAATGATAAAGAGGCAAAATATGATATAAGGGACTGGGCACCTGAACATGGGAAAATGGGGAAAGGTACAACACTTACAATAGAAGAGTTAAGGAAGCTTAGGGATATATTAAATGAGATGAATTTATGATTTATTTTAAATTGTATTTGTTATTAATAAATTTATATGGTTTTTTTATTATGTATTATGATAAAAAGAGGGCAGTAAAAAAGAAATGGAGGATATCTGAAGGCACACTTTTTGCAATTGCTTTAGCTTTTGGAAGTTTAGGCATATTATGCGGAATGTATACATTTAGGCATAAAACAAAGCATAAAAAGTTTACAATATTGATACCTATAATACTTATTGTTCAATTATATATACTTATCAGGTTTGTGAAAGTATAGCCAAATTTGCAAAATAAGGAGGAAATGAGGGAAAAATGTAGTATATATAGAAAGGATTTAGGCACTGAAAGCGAGACACCTTTTGTGAGATTCTATTTTGATCAAAATGATAATAATAATGAAATAATTAATTCACACTAAGACGGAGAGTAGAATAAGTTATGTGAATAATATTATAGTTTAATAGCAAAAAAAGGAGCATACGCTCCTTTTTTTGTATAGTATATTCTAGAGATATACTATACAAAAAGAACTACACTAATTCAAATGTTGCATTATTATAGTAGCAATAAAAATACAACACTGGTAATAGTAACACTCAGGTATATAACACTAAACCCAAAAACAAAATATGCAACTTTAATAACTATATCTTTCATTTTGGGTGATTATATGATACAATTATATAAATTTGAAGTTGGAGGTTATGACATGATAGAGGAAAGAGAGCCGGGATTGGAATCAGCGTTTTTAGATGAACTTTCAGGCTTAGCTGAAGGCAACAATAAAATTAACCCGGAATATTACAGCAGATATGGTGTTAAAAGAGGATTAAGAAATGAAAATGGAACAGGTGTCTTAGTCGGCTTAACAAAAGTTGGTGATGTTCACGGGTATATAATAGATGAAGGTGAAAAAGTGCCTATAGAAGGTAGGCTCACATATAGAGGAATAAGCATTGAAGATTTAGTGCATGGTTTTCAAAAGGAAGGCCGCTTTGGATATGAAGAGGTGTGCTATCTTTTACTTTTTGGGGAACTTCCAACAAAAGAGAGATTAAAGGAATTTACTGAAGTTTTAGGGGGCCTTAGGACACTTCCTGATGGGTTTATAGAAGATATGATACTAAAGGCTCCTAGTAAAGATATTATGAACAAACTATCAAGAAGCGTGCTTGCATATTATTCATATGACCCAAATCCTGATGATACAAGTATAAAAAATGTATTAAGACAGAGCATTGAATTAATTGCCGCCATTCCTTCTATGATAGCCTATGGCTACCAAGCTAAGGTTCACTATTATGATGGTAAAAGCTTGATTATTCATTCACCAGTTCCAGAGCTTGGAGCAGCTGAAAATATTTTATATATGATAAGGCCTGATAACAAGTACACAGCTACAGAAGCTGAGGTTTTAGATCTTGCTTTGGTTCTCCATGCTGAACATGGAGGTGGCAACAACTCAACTTTTGCAACTCATGTTGTATCATCTGCTGGTACTGACACGTATTCTGCAATTGCAACAGCAATTTGTTCTCTTAAGGGTCCAAAGCATGGGGGAGCAAATATAAGGGTTATGGAAATGATTAGTGATATAAAACAGAATGTTAAGGATTGGAATGACGATTCTGAAATAAAAGATTATTTAACTAAAATATTAAATAAAAAAGCATTTGATGGTTCAGGCCTAATATATGGTATAGGCCATGCTGTTTATACCGTGTCTGACCCAAGAGCTGTTTTGCTAAAGAAAAAGGCACGTGAGCTTGCAATTGAAAAGGATAGGATGGAAGAGTTTACTCTTTATGAAAAAATAGAAGATATATCTAAACAAATATTTTTAGGGCAGGGAAAGATAATGTCTGCAAATGTGGACTTTTACTCAGGCTTTGTTTATAATATGCTAAACATTCCATGCGAGCTTTATACACCAATATTTGCCGTATCTAGAGTTTCAGGATGGTGCGCTCACAGGATTGAGCAGCTTGTTAGTGAGAATAAAATAATTAGGCCTGCCTACAAAAACGTTGAGACTTTAGGTGAGTATAAGGATTTAGAATCAAGATAATATATATAACGATATAGAGAAGCTTTACATTATTGAAATGGTGTGGAGCTTTTTATATTGACAGTATTTTCAATGTATCCTGCCACGAGGTATATGCAAATAATAAGGATAATAACATTAATATGAAACAATATATTTTTAATCTATAAAAGTATTATAGATTGTTGATAATAGTTATCAAATAGTATACAATTTAGATGTACTTATAATATGGTAGGTGGTGGACAGTATGAAACAAAAAGGGGTAAAAGTATCTATAATAGGGGCGGGTTATGTTGGCTCAACTACGGCCTATGCCTTAATGATAGGCGGTATAGCTTCTGAAATAGTAATTGTAGATATAAATAAGGATAAAGCCGATGGTGAGGTTATGGATTTATCTCATGGGGCATCTTTTGTACAGCCAGTAGATATTATTGCTGGGGGTTATAGCGACACTGAAAACTCAGATGTAGTAATAATTACAGCAGGGGCAGCACAAAAAGAGGGAGAAACTAGGTTAGATTTAGTTAATAAAAATATAAAGATATTCAAAACCATGATACCAGAGATAGTTAAGTATAGCCCTAACTCTATATTGCTTGTGGTATCAAATCCAGTGGATATATTATCTTATATAACTTATAAAATATCAGGATTTCCAAAGGAAAGAGTTATTGGTTCAGGAACAGTATTAGATACTTCAAGGTTTAAGCATTTATTAGGAGAACACTTTAATATAGATGTAAGAAATGTTCACACATATATAATGGGAGAGCATGGAGATTCTGAGATAGCTACTTGGAGCTTAACTAATATAGCTGGAGTTCCAATAGATGATTATTGCAATTTTTATTGCAATAAATGTACAGGCGACTTTAAATATAGATTTGCAGAGGATGTTAAAAATGCAGCCTATGAGATAATAAAGAAAAAAGGTGCAACCTATTATGCAGTAGCTTTAGCAGTAAAAAGAATTGTTGAGGCAATAATTAGAGATGAAAATTCTATTTTGACTGTATCCACTTTATTAGAAGGTGAATATGGCATGGATGATGTATATTTAGGTGTACCTTCCATAGTAGGAATAGATGGTATAAGGGAAATAATACAAGTACCATTAAGTGATGAGGAAAAGAAAGAGTTGATTGTATCTGGAGATAGATTAAAAGATACACTAAGGCAGGGAGAGTTTTAATATTAGGCTATGTTTTAAGTAACTGTTGGTTTTTAAACCGGATATGTTGATTGACTTCCG
>ENA-UOOK01005647-UOOK01005647.1-fermentation-metagenome-genome-assembly--contig:-NODE-5647-length-12474-cov-3.041147_pt1 | contig 12474 bp, 14 predicted proteins | sample MGYA00245777_ERZ724023 | MGnify/ENA primary metagenome ERZ724023 (study PRJEB28704, sample SAMN03018312) | fermentation metagenome | biome: anthropogenic terrestrial biome; feature: soil; material... | reverse complement strand
GATTGTCCCGGTATCGTCCCCTGCTATTATTATTTCGTCTGCATTCATTTTGCCCGGCGCATGCCATCCAGATAAAAGGAGGTAAAACATCGAAAAAATCACGTTACCATCACCCAAGCGTTGACGCAGCAGATATTGCCGCTCAAAAGCAGGGGGTACGGCGATAGAGCCTTTGCTCGTGAACGGGGTGGATGCTGGTTATAAAATGTGACGCAATTATAGCCGATTAATTAGTTGTTTTGGAAGGAGGATGTCAAATGAAAATCACTGTTTTTGGCGCAACGGGAAAAACGGGGAGTGAGGTGGTAAGACTTGCACTCGACCGCGGATACAATGTCGTTGCTTTTGTCCGTGATTCTCGAAAGGTTACTATCGAGAATCCTCAATTAGAGGTAGTTCAAGGCGAGCTTGGTGATAAAGAAACACTGAGAACCGCCCTGAAAGGCAGTGATGGGGTCATCAGTGCGCTTGGGCCTACGGGAAAGCCATCGGATGCGGAACTGAGCGATGGTATTGCGAATGTCTTATCCGTGATGGAAGAATACGGAATTAAAAGATTCATCGTTCTTTCTACCACCAGCAATCAGGATTCTCTTGATAAGGACGGATCTCGTTTCAGGATGAGAAGAAACATGATTCGGCGGGGCAGACCGATTACCTACGAACAAATCAATAAATACAGCCAGTTGGTTCGTGACTCAAATACTGACTGGACACTCGTAAGAATTGCCGCACTTTTGACGGATAAACCGCTGTCTAAACATATTCGGGCAGGGTATCTGGGGAAGGACAAGCTTGGCTCAAAGTTGTCGCGTACTGATTTGGCTTGGTTTATGTTGGAGCAGATTGACAGTGCTGACTATGTTCGAAAAGCACCGGCGGTGAGTAACTGACGGCAAAAGCGGACGGAAACGTTTATGGGTGGGAAAAATTAATTATCCTTATTCAAGCCGTACGGAATACCGGACGATTAGAAATAAGGTAATAAAACGCACGGCTAAAAATAAATAGCAAACACATACTGAATAGGAGGTATTAATATGTCTAAAATGCCGATGATGTTTATAGGTCACGGTTCGCCGATGAACGCAATAGAAGACAACCGTTTTACCAGAACTTGGAGGGATATGGTAAAAGAAATACCTAAACCGGACTCCATCGTATCTATCTCGGCACATTGGTTTACAAAAGGGACTAAAATTATGAACGAGGAGAATCCGAAGATGATCTATGACATGTATGGATTTCCAGAAAAGTTGTATGAGGTTCGCTATGATGCTCCCGGCAATCCGATGCTTGCAGAAGATGTAAAAAGGTTAATCAGCCGACCAAATGAGTTTGATAATTCCTGGGGTATTGACCACGCGACTTGGGTTGTTCTGGTTCATATGTACCAAAAACGGGATATACCCGTCTTTCAAATCAGCATAGATGCTGCCGCTCCGCCAGCGGTGCATTATCAGATTGGTAAGGAACTGAAATCCTTGAGACAGCAAGGCGTTCTACTGTTTGGCACCGGAAATATCGTTCACAACCTGCGAAGGGTTGACGCATCTATGCGTGGCAAGGGATTTGATTGGGCCTACCGGTTTGACGATTATATCAAAGATAGCATCGAAAACAAGAAATATGAGGACGTCGTTGACTATATGAGTCTGGGAGAAACGGCAAGGTTAGCCGTTCCTATGCCGGATCACTTTAATCCGATCCTGTATATATTGGGTGCCGCAGATCAGGAGGATGAAGTATCAGTCTACAACAACAGCTGTCTGGCAGGTTCCGTGTCAATGACCAGCTATTTGTTTCAATAAATTGCATTTGATTTTCAATAGTCAATCTAAGGAGATCACGCATATTGGTGGCCTGCGGATACGCCCTATGAGGTGATGGTTGGCACGGTGCTTACTCAGAACACTGTGTGTGGCAATGGCGAGAAGGCAATCGCCAATTTTAGAGGCAACCTATCCCCGGAAATTCTATTTCCCTTATGGTTGCCTGCGCTGTCCCGGAGGAGGTTGACAGGCTCCACGCCAGCTTGTCTGACGGGGAAATAGAGCTTATGCCTTTGGGTGCTTATCCCTTTAGTAAGCAGTATGCATGGGTTCAGGACAAGTACGGCCTTAGTTGGCAGCTAATGCTGGTGGATGATGCTGAAAAACAGCAGCGGATTAGGCTGAAGCTGTTTTTTTCGGGAGAGGCCTGCGGAATCAACTACGGGGAATTAAAAGCAAGGATACTATTTATAACGGATATCTAAGGGTGAGTCTCGTTCCAGCAGCACCTTTTGCACGAGCATTCTGATACAAATGTGTTCATTGGAAAATCTGCCCTGATGCTCAGAAATATTTAGACAGCATACCAGTCATTCGTGGTGTCAATGGTATTGAGTTGGTGGATTGGTTTTGAAATATTATGGATATAATGAAAATTAGTTAATTATTACTTACGCTAAGATTAAATTGTGCTTTGCGGGACTCTTTATCACACACTCAACACGTATAGAATGCTGTGTTCTGTTGCAGCGAGGGGATGGTAAGATAAAATGAAAATTAGCGGCACAGATGGAATATTACAGGGAGAAGATTCAGGGCAATCCTGACTGGGTGCTAGCTGGAGTTTTCTTTGATTGTGAAAGTGGATTAAGGATTCCATTATAGAAATTTCTTCAGATAGATTTATAAATCCTGAAAGGTTTTCTTTCATGCTTCAGCTAGCTAATGACAGTCCAAATGGATTTCTTAGATTTGAAGCAGTCAAAAATATTGAAATAGGTCCAGATAAAACTTTTTTAGTGCCTGATGATGGTAAATGGATGGAAGGTAGTGTCCGTAATATCATTATTAATAGTGAGAAAGGGCAGACATTAGAAAATATTGAATACATATCTAATACTGATTTTCTGAACTTCCTTAATAATTAACTCTCTAAACAAGACAGAACCTTGAAAAGACCTCCATTTTCGTAACAGTTCAACCCCAAGGCTAAACTGTTACCAAGAAGTTTTAATATTAGCACAAACCCATTGAAATAACCATGGGTTTGTGCTAATATTAAAACGAGGTGAATGTTATATGAAATATTACGGGCAGCTAATTGATGAGAGAGTTTTTGGCTATCCTGCTCTGGCAGAGATTATAAGTGAAAATAGAAATACGATATATTCATTGATTCGCGAATACCTTCAAAAACATTATGTGGAGCAGGTAAAGAAAGGACTGTATGTAGCCGTGAGCATGGAAACAGGTGCTCCGGTAGCCAGTCGTTTTGAGATAGGAAGCCATATTTTGGAAAATGGATACATTTCTCACCATAGCGCATTTGAGTACCTTGGTTTTACAAACCAGATGATGCATACGGTGCAGGTATCGGGAAGCGGACGGTTCCGCCCATTTTCCTTTGATGGGTATCAGTACCAGTGCTTTCCGGAGCGGATTAAGCCCGGAGTGCTTCAGAAAGAGAACAAAATAAAGGTGACGGACACGGAACGAACCGTTTTGGATTCTGTGAATGATTTGGAAAAGGCAGGAGGAATCTCCGAACTTTATCATTGTCTGCAGATGGTTCCGTTTCTTGATGAGGATAAACTTTTGTATTACCTGGAACTGTATGGGAAACAGTTTCTCTACCAAAAGGCCGGGTTTATACTAGAACCGTTAAAAGAAGATTTAAAACTGACAGAACAGTTTTTTGATAAATGCCGTGAATATATGGGGAAAAGCAGACGCTATTTTTCAGATACAATGGAGCGCCAGACGATGGAGTATGTGTCCGCATGGCAGATGTATGTCCCGAAGAATTTTAAGCGTATGGCAGAATTGGAGGAGTAACTTGAGATTAACCAAAAAAGAACTGAACAAAATAGCAAGGGAGCAGGGCTTTGTGCGTGACACTTTAGAAAAGGTTTATCGGTTTAAAAATGTCCTTGACAAGGGGTACAATTTAGAGTTAGATAATTTTTGATGGAAGTAGTTTAAAAATTTAAATATTAATCTCTTGTATTGACAAGAGTTTTTGAGTATACTAAAGATAGAAGTAGAAAAAGGAAGAGGAGATTTGTATGAGTCCGGCACAACAGCTTATAGATTATCGTAAAGAAATTGATGAAAACCAGAAACAGGTAAGAGAAATGGTATTAGAGAGTTATCGTGATATCGCAGTGGGAAAAGGCCGTGATCATAATGAATTCTTCAATGAACTGGAGAAAAGATATTCCGATGACAATATATAAAGTTATAACCTTACCGTTAGCAGAAAGTGACATTGTAAATCAGACAGATTATATTGCGTTTAAACTAAAAGCGCCTGGGACTGCAATTAATATGGTGGGAGGATTTCGAAAGACAATAAGTAGCCTTAGTATGTTTCCACAAAGTCATGAATTAGATGAAGACGAAGAGTTAGCGAGGTATGGGATTAGGAAAACATATTATAAAAATTACAAAATATTTTTTCTGATTAATGAAAAAGAAAAAACCGTCTACATACTTAGAGTATTTCATATGCTTGTTGATTATAAGGCCAAAATTCTAAAGGTTTTTGAATAAAGTAGAAAGTATTATGAAAGTCCCTTATTTGTTAAGCAGGTAAGGGGCTTGTTTATATATTATGAACGGTATTCCGCCATAAACAACATTGATATCCCAAGATTCAATTGTGTCTTTCGATAATCCGATTCACACTCAACACACTGCAAATGCATTTTAAGTATTTCGGAAATTAAAAGGCGAAAAAGATGGATTAAGGGAATGATATAATGGAGTAATCGAAGATATGTCTTACATTGCAGGAAACAGCAATGGTATTGGAGGGAGTTACGATTGATAAAAAGCCTCTAAAAGATCATTTGGAGGCAGTTGGACATCGCGATGCATTCTTATATGTACAGGATTTGGTAACGAACAATACACCTTTTACCGAGTATATTATCAAGCAAATTCATACTTTGGTTTTAATGGATCGGCCAGAAGATAGGGGGATTTATCGTCGCATACCAGTTCGCATCATGGGGGCTTTTCACGAACCGCCCGAACCAGCATTAGTGCCAGAACTTATTGAAAAATTAATAGTGGAATTTCATTCTGCAAGGATACATCCAATTGAGAGTGCTGCACTGTTTCATTTAAAGTTTGAAGGTATTCATCCTTTTGTGGATGGGAATGGTCGGACGGGGCGCCTAATACTCAATTTATTTTTAATGCAGAATGGGTATCCACCAGTTAATGTGAAGTTTGTAGATCGCAAGCGATATTATGAGGCTTTTGATAGTTATTACCGTGATGGCTCATCTGTTGAAATGACAGAGATAATAGCTGAGTATCTGGAAGAACGTTTTCAAGGCATTTTAATGTATCTGGAATAGCGATCAAATATTATATGCCGAGGTAACGCATGAGTTCAATATTTGATAATATGAGCAATAAAGATAAATGCCAGAAATTCACCCCCGTGGATATGGTTCAGAAAAAGTTAGATTTGGCTGGGTATACAACGAATTTAACAGGAAAGCGTGTACTAGAAAATTCTTTTGGATCAGGGAATATGTTACTTGAAATAGTCAGGCGATATATTAAAAATTGCCTTAATCAAAGTATACCGCTTATTGAGGATACTGCTCGCCAATACCTTTATCCGGACACTGAGGGAATACAGAAAGCGTTTGTAAGAGACGACCAATATTACATAAAAATTTCTGATGAGTGCAAAGAAGATGACACCGTAAAAGATTTTTATAAACAGATAAATCTCGGAGGAGAAATACATAGGCTTGACTATTTATTGATGAGTATGATTGGAATGAATAGTAAGATGATGGACAGGCCAGAAGTAAGTCAAAAAATAGGACAAGCAATAGAAATGCTTCGTGCTAAAAGAAATATTATGGGATAGAAGGCCTCCACCAAGGTTCGATTGCGCCTTGCAGGAATCTTTTTCGCACACTCAACACATTGCGAGCTTTGTGTCGAATTGTGTCGAAAATGAGGAATAGCTTATTGCTGGAGAAAAGAAAATGGTAGATAAAGAATTTATCACCCACTTTATCACCCACATGTGATATAATTAATGCGTGGTACGGTGGGGAATAAAGTCGGTCGTGAAAGGGAAAGCAAAATGAGTAATGTAATTGAAGTCATTAATGAACTATGGCAATATGACTCGAAACGTGAATGGTTTGAATTTAAAGAGAATTGGTATAAGCCGGATGAACTAGGAGAATATATATCTGCTCTTTCCAACAGTGCTGCTTATGAAGGTAGAAAGCAGGGATATTTTATATGGGGGATAAATGATAAAACACATAAAATTGTGGGGACTGATTTTAATTGTAATCAGGATGTCAAAAACGAACCTTTAAAACACTATTTGGCAAGACAACTTACTCCAGATGTGAATTTTAAATTTGAGGAAGAGATTATAAATGGAAAGAGGCTGGTTATGCTGACGATTCCGTCAGCAAAGTCAGTTCCAACAGCTTATGCACGGGAACGGTATATTAGAATTGGATCCAGCAAGGAGAACCTTAGGAAATTCCCGGAAAAGGAATCTTATTTATTTAATATATTGAGCCATGGCTTTCCTACGATGGAGAATAGGCCATCGTATTATCAAGATTTAACTTTTGAAAAATTGCTTATCTACTATGGGGCGAAAGGATTGAAACTTAATATTAATACATTCAAAAAAAATCTATCCTTGTATACGGAAGATGGAAAATACAATATTTTGGCACAATTGCTTTCAGATAATTCTCATATGCCAATCAGGGTTGCTATTTTTTCTGGGAAAACGAAAGCAGATAATATGTATTCTGTGAGGGAGTTTGGAAATCAGTGCCTTTTATACTCGCTTGATGAAGTTCTTCGTTATGGTGATGTTTTAAATATTATACAAGCCGACGAAAGTAATCGTGTGGTGGAGCGAACAGAAGTGCCATTATTTGAGAATGATGCGTTCCGAGAGGCTGTAATCAATGCGTTTGCCCATAATAAATGGGTCAGTGGGAATGAACCGATGATTACCGTTTTCTCCGATAGAATAGAGATACTTTCGCGAGGGTCATTAGCGCCGGAACAGACCATGGAGGGATTTTTTGCAGGGGAATCGATTCCTGTCAATAAAAAACTGTCAGAGATATTATTGCAGCTTCATATCAGTGAGAAAACCGGAAGGGGCGTGCCAAAGATTACACAGTGTTATGGAAAAGAAGCATATGAATTTCGCGAAAACTCTATTGTAGTAAAGATACCGTTTAATTGGATTAATGTGATGGGTGATAAAATGGGTGATAAACAGGGCGATAAAGACAAGGAATTCCGATTGACGCAGACACAAATTCAAATATTAATGGAAATCCGTAACAATCCCAACATAACAAAACCAAAACTGGCGCTACAAATCGGGGTTGGAAAGACAACGATTGATAATGGAATTGCCGCACTGAAAAAATATGGATTCATTGAACGAATCGGTTCTAATAAATCTGGTTATTGGAAAGTGCTTAAAGTGGAGAATTTAAATGGAACGGCTTTTTGATGTAATACCGTCTGGCTTTTTTAACTGCTTGTCCAGTGGAAGTAATAATGGAATCTATTCGGATTGTCTTCAGATTATTTATGAGCAATATGACAGGGAAATCTCTTATCGAATTGCGAGAAGCAATATTCGGGATGCTCTGGCATCTTATCTGCTGGAAAATCATGTAGAGTTCCTTGATGGGGAGGAAGACAGCGGGAGCAGGAAAAATTATAATGACCTGGCCAATGGTATAATACGGAAATTTTCTTCCAAAGAGATTGGTTGGCTGGAGGAAGAGAATGATGATGCCACTTATGAAAAACATATTATTATGACTGAACAGGGGATATTGCTGGCTGAGTTTTTACAGCAATTAAGAAGGCCGGAAAGAGAAGAGTATTCCAGCTATATCTACAATATCTATAATGTCCTGCACAATGAAGAACAGTGGTCTCAGGATCCATACGTAGAAGGACTGAAAAACATTTATCGCAATGCTAAATTATTGTCAAAAGCATTAAAAAGGCTTTCTACATTTATAAAGAAAATTATTGAGCGAATGGTGAGGGAGGAAAGCCTGGAAAGCCTGACGGAAAATATTATTGAATATTGTGAGGGGAATTTTATCCGAGAATATGCGAGGCTTACAAAGCAGCAAAATATACACATGTACAGGTCTTTTATCCGTTCAAAACTGGAAAGCATGCAAAGTGATAGGGTACTCTTTGAACTTCTCGTAATAGGATGTGCAGTAGAAGAAGATTTAGAAGAGGAAGCAGCAAAAGAACAGGTTCTGGATATGATTCAGAGGACAAGAGGCTTCCTGTCTGAAGATTATGACCACATTATGAAAGAAATCAAGCACAAAATTAATGTGTATCTGCAAATTGCCGTGGGACGCGCACGATTTTTAAGAAACCGGGAATCGGATGTCAGAGGAAATGTAGAACAGACGATTAAGTATATAGCGGAGGAAATGCAGGAGTTGGAGTGGAAGGTGGAATTGCCGGATGAAATGGAGGCTTTGTTTTTGCTGGACAGGAATGAATTTATTGACAGAGGTTCCATCCGTTTTCCAAGAAAGGCACAGACAATTCGTAAACAAACCTTTGCAGATTTGGAAGAGATGACAGAGGAAGAACTTGAAAAAGCAAGAAGGGCCCATGAAAAGGAAGCCTATAATCCGTATTCAAAGGAGAAAATGAGGGCATATCTGGAACTGGTTATGAGAGATGAGAAAAGTGTAAGCAGCGATAAGTTGCCTATGGAAAGTAAAAGAGATTTACTTTGTACCATGTCCGCCGTGGCATACGGAGAGGAGAATGGGCTTTCGATTCAATTGAAAGATGGTTATGTGGAAACGAATGGTATGATACTTCGCAGATTTGAAATTATCAAAGGAGAAGACTGATGAGCATAGAAGAATTTTGGGAAGAATACACCTCGTCAGAACGAGACTTGTTTCAGCGGTCGTGCAGGCGTTTGCTAAAGCATACTTTTATTGTGCGTGATAAAGATGATGAGAATAAAAAGGTATACTATTTTATTTCTAAGAAGCCGGAACCCTTTTCAGGGTTTTTTGGCTATATCGGTTTTGACATTGTAGTGGATAGGGAAAACGGGGTTGTTATGCTGCGCAATTGTGCGGATGTAGGAGAAAACGGAAAGATACAGGCGAATCGTCTTCAATTGAAGAAGGCAGAGAGTGTGGTATTGTGCTGCCTTTGGGCTTTATATGCAGATAGAATGCGTTCGGGAAATCTCTCCCGATCATATTTAATTTCCATAACGGATTTACGGTTTGAGATGGAAAAATATGGGGTAAAAGAACAGATTGATAAAAGCACTATGGGGAATATTTTGGCGCTGTTTTCAAAGTTTAATCTTATCGATGTAAATGGCAAAGTAGGGGAGGAGGATTGCCTGATCCGACTTTATTCATCATTGCAGTTTGCACTGGATTCGGAAGAATTCCGTCGCTTTGTGGAAGTGACGCAAAAGCGAATGATTGAAAAATCAGGGGAAACTACAGATGATGAGGAGGATAACGATGCAGATGAATAGGAAGACTGCCACCAGATTGCTGCTGGTTCAATGGTCAAGATTTCAGAATGAATGTATCCATTTGGAAGGTTCCACATTGTTTACCGGAGTAAATGGAAGCGGGAAGTCTACCATTCTGGATGCGGTGACGTACCTGCTGACGGGGAATACACAGTTTAATAAGGCTGCAAAGGACCGGGACAGAACCGTAGTTGCATATGTGAGAGGAGACACCAAAAGCAACGGCACAGAGAGATACTTGAGGATGGGCGAGGTTGTCAGCTATATTGCAATGGAATTCTGGTCGCCAGTTGAGAATTCTTATATGGTTATTGGCGTATGTATCGAGTCGGCCAATGAGTTTTCCTATAAGAGCAGTTGGTTCATTTGCCGCAATTCTCAAATTGAGCAGATAAATTTTACCGTGGTGGAGAATAAGCGGGTTCGATTTACACCAAGAAACGAGCTGGCTGTAGGTGGGCATAGATTAAAGTCAGCAGATTTTCTGGGGAGAGACAAGGGAGTAGACCAGGTTCTCCGTGCTCTGGGACTGCGCTGTGATGCCACAAAGTACCGTACAAAGCTGCTGAAAATGATGGTATTTAATCCCGAAAATAATATTGATCAGTTTATTCAGGATTGTGTACTGGAACCAGGAAAGGTAGATTCTCTGAAAGAACTTCGAGAGCAGAGGCGTCAGTTTGAGCACATTAGAGGGATGTATGAAAATTTAAGGAATAGTAAAGTCCGACTGGAGACAGTGGAACAGAAAACGGTGGAGTACGAGAAAAAACTACGGAATCTACATATCCGGGAGTTGATGCTATGCTATCAGGAACTAAGGGGGAAAGAGGAAGAAAAAATACAGGCGGAAAAGAAGTTGGAATCACTTGTACATAGACAGACAGTCCTGGGAACCCGTAAGAAAGAACTGGATAAAAAATATGAGGCGGCCGGCGAACGGTATCGCAGAAAACAATGATATTTTCAAGGGAATGCAGGATAGCATTCAGGTGCAGAAACGACAGATAGAAAATTTAGAATTTGAAATTGAGAAATATGAGGAAAAGGTTGCGGAACTTAAGAACTTACAGATACAGATGTCCGGGTTGTTGAAACGGATTGCGGAATTTCTTGAGGTTGGGGAGATGGACAAGCAATATTTGTGCCATTTGGCTGAAAAAGAATACGACGAGGATAAAAAACTTCAGGTGTTTTTACATTTTGCGGAAATGGTCAAGGCGCAAAAGAATATTTTTTGGACGAATGAGGTTCACAGCAGGGACCGGATCGGGCAATTGAATACAGAGATGGATGAGTTGGAAGAAACGATTAAGCAGCTGAAATCCAATCAGATGGTATTTCCTAAAAAAGTTGAGAGTGCAAAGCGAATCATCCAAGAGGAATTTAAACGGCAGAAAATCCAGACAGATGTCAGGATATTTGCAGAACTTGTGCAGGAGATTAAGGACGCAGAGTGGAGGGCGGCGATTGAGACATTTCTTGGGAGAAAACGTTTTTATATTATAGTGGATGGGGACTATTGTCACAAGGCCATGGAGGTTCTGGAACAGAAAGAGATACATGGAGCCAATGTGGTAATTACGGACAAACTGCCGGACACCCGGATGGCAGCGGGATCGGCGGCGGAGATGCTGGTGATTCCCAATCTTTATGCCAGAAGATATGCTAATTATCTTCTGAATGGAATTCACCTATGCGGAACATTGGAAGAACTTCATGAATACCCCAAGGGCGGTCTTATGAAAAATGGGATGCTGGCGAAAAGCTATGCCGTGTCTTACATGGAAATTAGAAAGACAGAATTCTGTTTGGGAGGAGATGCAATCAAGTTTCAGCTTGAGAGAGCGGAGGAGGAAAAAGAGAAGAAGAAAACGGAACTCCGAGGTATGAAGAACAATGTGGAGCAAAGTGAGAAATACCGTAGAGAGATTGACCGGGTAGATTGGGATGTTAATCACTATGACTTTGGGTCTGCAAAAACGCTGGACGAAAATATGGAAAAAAAGGAAACAATTAAGAAAAATATTGACAAAATACGCAGTAATCCAGATTTTATGACGGTTTTGCAAGAGCAGCAGGATGCGAAACGGGAGTTTGATGAATTCAAAGAGGCAGTGAATAAGGTTTCACAAGAGATAGGTTCCTGCAACAAAGAACAGGAAACAGAGAACACAAGACTCAAGACAATTTCTGGAGAGTTATATGAACTGAATCAGGAATATTCTAGGAAATCCATGGAACGCTTGGAATTAAAACGCCCAATGATGGAGGAATATGAAAGGCTGGTTAAGGGAAAGGAATATACATGGAAGGCCATTACACCTAAAACGGTTCGTAATTTAGAGGGGGAAGTGAAAGAGTGTGTCAGGCAGTTGGAAAGTGCACAACTTGAATATTGTAAGTTAGCCGAAATCGATATTAACAGAAGAGGTGTGGGATGTATTCCCTTTTATAGAGAAGAATACAGGAATATTGCGAATATAAAGATAGAAGAAGCGCAAAACCGACTGAAAGAACAGGGAGAAAAGCTGGAAAGCGCGTTTATGAATGATTTTGTTGCAGAAATCAATGAAACAATCCGAGAGGCACGAGAAGAAATAGAAGTAATTAACCAAGAGCTAAAGCGTATTCCATTTGGTAATGATACTTACCGGTTTGTTATGGAGGAAAAGGCAGACCGTAATGTGTTTTTTCGGATATGTAAAAAATTGGAGCAGTACATGGATTCTCCAGAATTATATATGAATTCGGCAAGAGATGATGAAGAGATGGAGCAAGATATTCAGGAGTTTATGAGTATTATTCTGGATGAGGAGGACGAGGCGGAATACACAGATTACCGTAAATATTTTGTGTATGATATGAAGATTGTCAGCAGGCAGGGAGAGCAGGAAA
>ENA-UOOK01005646-UOOK01005646.1-fermentation-metagenome-genome-assembly--contig:-NODE-5646-length-12475-cov-17.678502_pt1 | contig 12475 bp, 31 predicted proteins | sample MGYA00245777_ERZ724023 | MGnify/ENA primary metagenome ERZ724023 (study PRJEB28704, sample SAMN03018312) | fermentation metagenome | biome: anthropogenic terrestrial biome; feature: soil... | reverse complement strand
TCAATATTTTAAAAATTGTTTATTCATATACTCCTTTGTATTGATTTTTACTATTAAGTGATACTTACTAAGGTTGCACACTATAAAAGCAATCTTATACCAAGGCAGAGGGAATTTACCTGTACTGCCTAGACATAGAGTTTGTCAAGCCTCTTAACAATGCTCAAATAGATAAGCCCAAGTTAACAGCTTACTTGTCTAAGGAACAAGGAGAAAAGTTACAGAAACAGGTTGTGTGATTCCTAAATGTTTACATATATTACTACTTATCATATATGTAAGTGAAGGGATAGGCTCAAAGGTTTAGAGTAGTTTCTTTGAGAAGTGTATAGGTGGGAGATACACAAAACAATGAAGTGAAGCTTCACTAAAAGGTAGATATAGCCAAGGATATTGTGGAGAGGTACTGCGAGGGCTAGGGCGTAAAGTGCTTAGTGTGTAGGCTATATTAAAATATTACATTTATTTGAAAATACTATATTAGTTGTGTGCTATCTAGTATAGTAAAACACTCTGAATGTAATATCAGTATACTGTATTGGCGTAGGTGACTTGCTCCCTACTTAAACCAAAAGGTATAGCAAAAAAATAAATAAAACCTATACACCGTATAAATGACATAGAGTAGTGGTGGAATGGGTAAACACTTCCGTTATGCAAACGAGGAAATGTATCTATAGAGAGCAAAGGGCAAGACTTTTGACGATATAGAGCAAGGTTTGGCTACTGTAGGGTTCAAATCCCTACCTACTCTAATACATAAAGCACTAAAGATAAATAGTTTGAGGTGATAGCAATGGAAACAATAAATACTACTGAAATAGCTGAAGAAATAGTTGATATACTTGCAGAACACAAAGTACCAATTAGACTTTTAGATGATGTAATAGAAGAAGTAAAGATTGAAGCACAAGGACGTGCAATAATTCAGAAGGACTAAAGACAAATGATTTTGAAAGCTGTGCCTACGGTTGCAGGACACGTAAAATAATAAATGCAACCACCAGTACCTTTGCTTAATTGACTTTATTCTTCCACTGGAGAGAAATAAAATAAATCCAGCCCACTTTACTCTAAATGATTGAATTCCATAATTGACTCCTTTCATGTTGATTTTTTATGGTCTGGTTGTAGCCGATAATTACGACCACCAACAGTCTGGACAGGACTGTAATATAACATCCCCCATCCCTAAAAAGGTAGGCATTAAAAGTGTCTACCTTTTTTAATACTTGAAATTAATGTAAAATATTATATGATTAAAGGAGAGATCACATGGAAAATAAGCAAGGAACAATAAAATATAAACAAGGCGAAGTTATTATGCAACAATTCTACGACCCAGAAATACCTAATATCATAGAACAAAGTTTAATTCAAGCAGGATATGACTTAGAGATGGAACAAATATTTAATGAAAATAATGTACAGGTAGGACTAAAAGCTAAAATATTTAAATCAAAATAAGGAGTGGATTATATGAATAATAAATATAGAGTATGGGATAAAAGCAACAACCAGTGGAAAAAGGACAATGTTTTTATATCTCCAGAGGGTAAAATGTTTGAAATGATACCAACAGGAGAATTAATACAGGTAAAGGAAGAACAATATATAATTCAACAGTTTACAGGACTACACGATAAGAACGGGAAAGAGATATATGAGGGCGATATTGTAAACGAACCAAGTTGATGGTGGGGACCAGGGAATGTTATTTTAAACATAGAAGGTAAAGGACCATATGAAAGCCCATGTGTAATGAGTTGGGAAACAAACAAAAATTCTAATTTATGGGACTTTGATAAAATTGAAGTAATAGGAAATATATTTGAAGATAAAGAAAAACTTAATTTCTAAACCAGTCAAAATCGACGGGTTTAAAGTAGGGGTTGATTAAATGAACATTTATATGGGACTAGAACGATTTATTTCAATTATAGAACAAGAAGATTCAACAAAAGGAGAAAAGGAAATAGCACGTCAAGCAATTAATGAGTATTTAATTAGATATATTGATGGCGATAAAGTTCTTAAAAAGAAAGAATTATAAGGAGTTGATTAAATGTGTAAATACTGTGATTTTAAGGATGTAATAGACGAAGATACATCAAGAGGAGAACTTATAATAGATGATTGCGATGTTGACACATATTTAGAAAAAGAATGTTTTGAAGGACTAACAACTTATTATCTTGTGTCAAATTCTTATTATGCCGGTGAACCTTGTGAAGAAGTTAATTATTGTCCTAAATGCGGTAGAAAGTTAACTGAAAATGATACAGCCATAGATGAAGGATTAAAGAATTTATCATTGAGAATATCGCATAAAGATGGAGAATTAACACCTAATGATATACTTTCACTTATTGAAACTTTATTACAAATTGGTGCAGATAAAAATATAATATTAAAATGTGATAACGTAGCGGAATTAAAAGCTATAGGAATATATTATAATGTGCTTAATAATAAATAGGAGGGGCGGTTTAAATGAATAAGAAAATAATATCTTTATTGTCAATAATTGCAATAACAGGTACTTTAGCAGGATGCGGAAATGTTAAAGCAAAGAATTCAGTTGTTGCAAAAAATACAACAACTTCTAATGTGGAATCATATTTCAGCAGAGATGATGGAAAACCAGATCAGCAATTAATAAAAGTAATAGGTAGTAGTAAAAGTACTTTAGACATAGCAATATATTCTCTAACTAAAGAAAACATTGTAGACAGCATTATAAAGACTAAGAATAGTGGTGTAAATGTAAGACTTATTACAGATAGGGTAGAATCTAAAAGTAAAGCAGAATCTAAACAGCTTGAAAGATTAAAGAGTGTAGGAATACCGGTAAAGATAAATACTCACAAGGGATTAATGCATGAGAAGATTACCATAGTGGATAAAAGTACAGTTACAACAGGTTCATATAATTATACTACCGCTGCTACTAAATCAAATGATGAAGTATTAGTTATATTACATGATAGTGGGACCACACAACAGTTTGAAAGCGAATTTAGTAGAATGTGGAATGATAGTAAGAACTTTATAGAATATTAGGAGGAATAAAAGATGAAATTTATAGTTGCAAGAGCAAGTATGATGATACCAGAAGAAGATAGACTTGAAGAGGATACAATATTTAAAAAATCATTGGAAGATCATTCAAAAGAAACAGGTGAACCATATGAAGATGATGAACTTGCAAAAGGCTGTACCAATGAATACTATATTAAAAACAAACCATGTGATGAAGCAACATTACAGACAGTAAAACATATAAAACATAAGTTTAATGATGATTCTAAATATGATGAAGCTGAACCAGAAGTTAAAAGATGGATAGTTGAATTTAATACACTAGATAAATTACTAGAGTTTAGAAAGAAATATGATACTGAAAGATGTAAAAATTTTAACGGCCAAATAGATATATCAAGAATAGATAACATTGAAGGAGAGTACTTACTACTAGTTATACATGATGATTATAGAGAATAGGAGTGGTACTATGAATATATTTAAAAGAATATATAAGCATATCCAAACACAAAGATATTTAAATAAGACAGCTAAAAAGTTTGGAATAAAAAGAAAGAAATCTAAATATTAAGGAGGATATTTGCATGAATAATAATTACGGTTTATCTCCAATAGGAGAATTTTTAGCAAATTTACCCACGGTATATGAAATAAGAGATGATACTAAAGACTATGCACAGTTTAATAGAAGTGCAATAGTAAAATCTAAATTGCCTATATCAGATAAAGAAGTATGTGAGGGTATGAAAATGGTTGCACCTGTAATATATACTTACACTATTAAAAACGCATACGAAGGTGGAGAAAAAATAATTGAAATTAAATAGGAGCGGAGCTATGAATATTAAGAAAACAACAGATAAAATTTTAAAAAAGCATAGTCCTCATAGACAATGGACTGAAATAGATAGAAGATATAATCCAGGTGAAGCTTTTACAAAAGGAGCACAAAGTGCAACGAAAATAAATAAAGGAGATATATAAATGATAGATATGTATGTAGTAGGGCAGGATATTATTAGAAATAAAACCTTTATGGAAATATTAATTAGCAACGGAATTGTAAAAGTAAAAGAGAAGAAAAGAGTATTTGATGATGAACAAATATCAATAAGAGATATACATGGAAAAGAACATATTCTTAATCCTAGAGATATTATATTAATGGATGAAGATAGAATGTTCCTTATAGATTACAATAGAGAAAATATTGTTTTTATCAATGAATTTAATTCTTCACAAGTGCGTGAGTACAACGCAGCTAGAGAAAGAGAATGTCACGAAAGTATTCAACGGCTAGAACAACTTCCAGAAAAATATCAAGTATTCGATTGGAAAGATATTTAATAGCAAATTTGCTTGCACGTTATACAGTAAATAGGTATAATATATTAAAAGAAACCATTATGGTTTTATGTTTGTAAAGTTTTTAGTTTAAATTAAAATGCACTTAGCCGAATGGGTGCATTTTAATTTTCTAATATTTTACATGGACTTTCAACATTTAAAATGTTATTATATAAGGTGCTAAAAGATAGATAAGGAGTGTTAAATTGGAATTTGAAAAACTAAGCAAAGAAAATCAAAACGAGGAAATTACAGCATTAGACGCAAAGATTGAAGAAGTAGCAAAAGAGAACGACATTAAAGACTTTGATTTTCCCACACATGAAGAATATACAGCTTTCTTTAATGAGTATGATGAAGATTATGCACTAGATGAAAACGGTAGTGCTGAATCCACTGTAGAGTCAGAACTACATAATCATTGCGGCATTGAACTTGAAGGTAGGAAAGTAATTCTTGAAGTTTTTCCCACAGGATTTGACCAAGAATAAGCACTATGTTCGCTAAATCACTGTTTAGCGAAGTTGAAAAAATGAATATAAATCCCAACAAAAGATAACAATAAGTATGGATGAAAGGGTATAGAAGATACTGAACCATAAAGCAAAAGGTTTGGTATCTTCTTTTTTATACCCTAAATGGAGCATAGAGGTATCATAGAACGGTTTTAATTGTTAAATGGTGTAATCATACTATTTAGATTAGAACCGCTCTTTATTTGCTTTAAAATAAATACAAATATTTTGAAAAATACTCATAAATAACGAGCATAATACTCGATATAGTGATATAATAGAAATTGAAAGGAAGTGATTAAATGAAAAAGACAGTAACAGTGCAAGACAATTCAAATAGACACAACAAATATATAAATATTCCTAAGAAAATGTCAGATGAATTAGAACTCAAAAAGGGAGACATATTGTTGCTTTCAATGGAAGAAAACAAAATCATTATGGAAAAATGCTAGGAGGTATAGGATGAACAATTTACTTTCAGCTTGGTATAAGTATTGTAAATTACCACAGCAGCATCCAAATGAAATACAAGAATTCATGGTAGCTTTACATACTATACAGAATTTATTAACTATAAGAATTGCTAGAAGATGTTATCCCAAAGGATGGCCAATAAAGAAATAAGAAAGGATGATGATAAGCAATAATGTCAGAATTAAGATTAATCACAACAGAAAAATTTTGTAATATAGAATGTGATTTTTACAGGAATAACAAAGATGATGTTTTAATTACTAGAGAGCAAATAGGAAGAGCTTTGGAATATAGCGACCCGCAAAAGGCTATTGATAAATTACACTCTAGGCATAAAGAAAGATTGAACAAATTTTCAGTTACCACCAAAGTGACGGGTACTGACGGAAAAGCTTATAATACAACGCTTTATACGCCTAAAGGGATTTATGAAATATGCAGATGGAGCCAACAAAATAATGCAAATGCTTTTATAGATTGGGTATGGGAAATACTTGATAAAATAAGAAAGCGTGAAGCAGTACTTATAAAATCAGAAATATTTAACCAGTTCAAAGGCGAAATTTCTAATATAGTCAAAGGCGAAGTGCAAAAGGAAATAGGGAAGGTAGAAAATAAGTGCTCTACTTACTATAAACCTTCATGTGCTACTAAATTTAGCATAGGAAAGTACATAAAAGATAGGCTGGGGATAAATAAAACCAATAAAGAATATGATCTTGTAAAACAAAGAATATTTATTGTTCTGAGGGCGAAGAAATGGGAAGATATTCCAATGGATGTATTAAGCAGCTCTATGAAAGTAGTAGATGAAAGCATAGATGTAATAAAGAAAGATAGACCATATCAGCAAATGGATTTCTTAGGCAACTTCAGAACATTAAAGGGAGGAAAATAAAGTGAAAGTTAAAGATTTAAAAGTTTATAAAAACTGGAAAGTTAAAAATACAGATGCATATGGGGCTTGCATATTCAGATATGCCGAAAGATGGGCAGATATGATGGAGAATAAGATTAAAAATGGTGAAAAAGTTAAAGATATAGCGGATAAATTATCACATGAAGCAGACACGGAAGGAATAACTGGTTATATGTACGGTGCTTCAGTAAGCATACTTGCTCAATGCTGGGAACATGGAGAAGAACTAAGAAAATGGCATAACAAAGAATATGATTATAAGGGTGATGGAGTAGTTAATCCTGCAATACTTACTATAGATATGGAGAATAGTAAATAAAACATAGCAGTGTAATAAAAATCTTGGATAAATAGCCACAAAAGCTAAAACCCAAGATTAGCCTGTAATAAAATTTTCAATTACTATTATAGGCTAAATGATTATTAAAGGCAAGTAGGAGGAAAATAAATGGTTACTGATTGTAAGTATTATAAGTGTCAACACTGTAATATTAAAGATTGTGGAAAATGTCCTTGTGATTATTGCAGTTATGTAGAATGTGGAGAGAATCCTAGACAACTAAAGAATAATTATGAACCTGTAGAAACTACAAAGGATAATTGAAAGTAAGGAAGCGGTATGGATGCAGTACATAAAAATAAATGAAGTAACAAATATGTCTTTTTATCAGACACCTAAAGTTTTATTTGTTGGTGTTTATAAAAATATGAAGTTGGGATCTAAAATGGTATATTCGTTTCTACGGGATAGAGTAGGACTAAGTATAAAAAATAACTGGGTAGATAAAGACGGAAATGTATTTATATATTATTCAAGAGATAATTTAGCAGAAGATTTAAACATAAGTGAGAAAAGTGTAAGAAACTATATGAAAGAATTAGCCAAGTATGACCTTATAAAAGAGAAAAGGCAAGGACTAACAAAACCTAATAAAATATATGTTGGAACGCCTGTAGATACTGAAAATACTAAAGAAAGTAAAATTTACCGCTCAGGCGGGGAAAATAATACCGCTACTGTGGGAGAAAAATTACCTGCTAACTATACTGAGTTTAATAATACTAACTTTAATAATAAAGATAAAGAACATAGGGTTGATTATAACAATCAACTTTGCTTGACCTTCCAAGAATTCAAAACATTATTACTTCAAAAGGAAGTCGATATAAATGATGATGCAGTATATAGTATGGATTACTTTACCCACTACAGGAACAAATTATTCACGGAAATAAAGTATACGTATGATACATGGTTACAGCTATATGAGAAATGGTTAGATGTAGAAATCAATGAAAGTAATACAGAGGTTGATTATGAAAGCAGTGTGGAAATGATAAAACAGTTTTTCAATACACGGTTTGAGGGAAATGAAAAAGGTGAGTGCGATTATTCTCCTATTCTGTATTGCAATAACAAAGTAAAAGAAATGAAATTTTATGATGCAGGATTATATTAAAGAAAGTTGGTGATGGGGTGACTAATGAAGAACTATTTGAAAAAGGAATGTTTGATGAACTCTACAAACAGAATACAGGATTTATATATAAACTCTCTTACAAATTTAGAAACATTCCGCAAGATGAAGTGATTTCAGCGGCTAATTTAGGATTTACCAAGGCATTAAAAACATATTCACTGGATAAAGACATTAAATTTTTAACATATGCGTCAAGATGTATGGTAAATGAAATTTTAATGCAAACAAGACAATTAAAGAAGCAGAGCAAAGACATAAGTTTAGAAGGTAGCTTAAAAACAGATGAAGAAGGAAAAGAGCTTACATTAGAAGATATGCTGCAAGATAAATGCGATATTGAAGCTGATTTTATGGATAAAGCAGAGATAGAAAATTTGAAAGCTACTATTAATAAATTACCAGAAAAACATAGAGAAGTTACTAAATTATATTTACAAGGTGTAGACCAAAAGCAAACAGCTAAAAAGATGGGTATATCACAAAGTTACGTTTCTAGGTTAAGAGTAATAGCAGTGAATAGATTAAAAAAATTAATGAGAGGGAGAGATTACATGAGTAAAAAGCCAGAAATAATTAAATTAATAAAAGAGGGATTAGACAATAAGGAAATTGCTAAAAGAGTAAATTCTACAACAGGAGCGGTTGCAACTTGTAGATGTGAATATAATAAAGGATTAAAAGAACTGCTACTTAAATATTTCAAAGAGGGTAGAACTAATATAGCAATTTCTAAAGAAACAGGCATAGACGCAAGGACATTAGAAGGATATAGAATAAAATGGACCCACCAATCAACAGATCATAAAGATGAAGGGAAAAAAGAAATAGTAAAACCTATAGATGAAGATAATCCAGTCAATAACATATATGTCAATAAGGTTAAAACTATTCCAGAAACTCCGGTTCAATGCAATAAGAGCCTTTTAACACCTACACAATTCAGTGGAACAATAGGAGAATATTTCATAAAGAACAATGCAATACAAGTCACAGTAAAAGAAAGCCAAAATACAATAAATATTCCTAAAGAAAATTTAAAGTTACTCATTCAAGAAATGATGGAACTAGATAAAAGGATAGCGGGTTAGGAGGTAATAAAAATGCCATTTAAAAAGATAGATGCAGCAGAAAAGAAAAAGGAATTTCTAAATAAGCATCCAGAAGAAAAACACATAATGCAAGTATTAGAAAGACGTTATGAAATATGCAAGAACCTTGTAGACTACAGGAAAGAACACAAAATAAATTTAGGAGATATAGCGGAGCATACTGGATTAAGTGTACAGGATTTAAGAAATATTGAAATAGGAAATGATAAAAACATTTTAGACTATTTGATATATGCTAGGGAATTAGGATTAGGACTTTATTTGAGACCATGGGAGGAATAGTTATGGATTATAGCTGGTACATTAGTCCGCAAGAATATAACCAAGCTAAAAAGAACGGAATTTGTAGAAGTACTTTAGAAGATAGGATACGGCAGAGAGGATGGAGTAAAAGGAAAGCTATCAATAAACCAGTACGAGGGTATGAAACATGGCCTAAGGAAATTATAGAAGCACTTAAAGAAAACAATATTTCATTCGGTACTTTTACCAGCAGAATATACGCATTAGGCTGGGATAGAAAGAAAGCTGCTACTACTCCAGTAAGAAAGAAAAGACACAAACATAAGAATACTATTACACAAGAAGAATTTAATAGGTATTCAAAGCTTGCACAAGAGAATGGTATTCATGCCAATACATTTAAAAGCAGAGTACAGCAACTAGGATGGAGCATGGAAGAAGCATCTACAATACCAACTAGAAGCAGGAAAATATCAGAGGGAGGAATTTAAATGAAAGATAAATCAGAGTGCGAAATAGAAGACTTAATGGATTTTAACCAAAAAATTATCAAGGAGAATGGATTTACTAAAGAACAAGTCAAAAAGATGGTAGAAAAAGAATGTGCCAATCGTAGTACAGATGCTAGAGAGGAATACAGTGAAAGACCTTGCACTGTCAAAGAATCTATAGAGCAAAGCTTAAAGGAAGCAAAACTTATAAAAGAAGGTAAGCTACCTAAAAGAAGTTGGCGTGATTTTATGAAGGAACTAGAGAAAGAAGATGATTGCAAAAATACTTATGTAGAAGCAGATACAGAGAGAGTAAAACAAGCTATAGATAAATGTACTAAGAAGCATGAGAAACTATTAAGAAAGTTAGGAAGTGAATAGATGGCAGTAGAATTAATAGAAGTATCAAAAGCTATATGGAATACATCACAACAATTAGACACAGATATGAAAACTTTACTTGACAGAGCAAAAAATTCAGCAATAAAAGAAAAAACATATAGGATGGCTTTAGCAAAAAAGATTATGACACTTAGGGCAGAAAAAGTTCCTGCAACACTTATTCCAGATATAGCAAGAGGTAGTGAGGAAGTGTCAGGAACAAAATTTCAAAGAGATTTGTCCAGAGAAATGTATAAATCGACTAAAGAATTATTAAAAGGAAGAGAAGCCCAATTAAGTTCATTACAGACGCTTATTAAGTTTCAAAAGGATATAGAAGGGAATGGATAATTATGAATGAAAGGAAATGCTGCAAGAACTGTGACAACTTAAATTACTGGGATGGATATAACTGTTTACTTGAAGACAATATGTTAACAGATAAATATATAGAAGATATAGAGAATAATTCATGTGATAATTTTACAAAGAAGGTGAACAAATGAAAGTAAATATGAACACTCTTGTAAAAGTAGAACTAACATATGATGGGCTACTAATTATGATGAGAAAACATACTGAACTAAATAAACTAATAGAAAAGAACGGTGGTAAAAAGATACCATTTCCATATAAAGAAGATAAAGAAGGATATATAACTATTGAATTATGGAAACTATTCGAGATATTTGGAGCTTATTTATATAACGGCAGTGATGCACCTTTCGAGGGCAACGAAATAATTATAGCAGGTGATTAAATGAATAAATATCAAAGAGAAAAAGCTAAGAGAATGAAAAAGTTAGGAAACTTAGGCATAGGATATTACGGTCAAAAGAAATTATTAAGGCAAATGGATTTTGAACACGTAGATTTTGTAATAGATCAACTTGCTAGAATGAAAGAACCAATATATAAGAACATATTTGAAAAATTAAGTAGAAAAATAATTAAAATATTTAAAAGACATTAAGGTGAGAAAATGAATTACTTATTATACTTTTTAATTTACATATACGTGGCTACAGGATTTATTATAGGATTTAAAGCTACTATTACATTAAAAGGATTTACATACTTTATAGGAAAGCTTGTATTGTCCATATTAGTGGGTATATATTATGCTTTTCTATGGTTGCCGGAACTCGTGGCAGATGTAGCAAGCTATATTACTTATAAAACAAGGTAAAAGGAACTGTTAAAGTAATTCAGTATTAGAATTATTGTGAAACAATTTGAGGTATATTATGAGGAAAAAAGTAAAGACAAAAATAGAATTAAAGCCAATGTTTCAAAAACATGAAGGCTCAAAAACAATTAAAAGATTTGGAATAGAACTTAGATTTGATATAGGTACTAGATGCTCAATGATATTTTTTATAATAGGGTTTTTAAGCCATTATTATTATTTAGGAGTATATATAAATAAGATAAAATACATTAAAAAATAGTCATAATCCAAATATAATACTAACTTCGCTAAATGAAGCTTTAGCGAAGTTATGAATTGGGCCGTTGGTATCACTGGGATTGACGGTATGGAAACAAATTACATAGGCTAAAATAAGATAAAATTGAGCTAATTGAGAATGAAATATCCTAATATATGGGATACGAATTCTATTAGAAAAGATGATTTCAAAATATTCACGACATAGAAAAGCACATGAGTGTAAAATTAAAATCTTAAAATTTAGCAGGGAGTGATTACATGGCATATAAGACAATAGTAGATGCTATAAAAAATATATTCTCACATAATAGCAAAAAAGAGGACAGTACAGCAGAAATACACAGTGAAGAACATAAGGAAATAATTAGCAAGTTAAAATCTATTGAAATAGAAAATTTGCATAAAGAGTTAGAAAGATTTAAAAAGCGAAATATAGAATTATCTCAAAGCGTTACTTTTCTACTAAGGGATGAAATTAATATAGCACAAGCATTTTTAGACGCTCCAACAAATGAAAATGGAGATGTAGTGCTGACAATAAATAGAGGAGAAACTGAAGCAATAAAAAAGAATTTTGAAGATTGCCTAAATAAAAAATCTAAATAAGTTAAGGAGAGATCACATGGATTTGTTGAATGTAGGATTCAATCAATATGTAAATACAAATAAGGTGCTTTCCATTCTACCTTTTGGGAGTAATCCTGTGCGAAGGGATGTAGAAGAAGCAAGGCAAAGAGGAACTTTAATAAATGCCAATAAAGGCAGAAAAACACTTAGTGTAATATACTTAGAAGAGGGATATATAATGACCTGCGGATTTAGATCTGAAGCACTCAACGATAGAAATAATGTCCAGAAAGGAAATGATTAAAATGCCATATACGTGTGAGAGTTGCGGAGCGGTAAAGCAAGATGGTAGTGAATATTACAGGGTTAAAATAATAACATCTAATGGAGCTGAAAGAAATGTTCCTGCTTGCTGTGAAAAATGTGCAGAGACATTGAAAGATTATA
>ENA-UOOK01005643-UOOK01005643.1-fermentation-metagenome-genome-assembly--contig:-NODE-5643-length-12477-cov-22.738045_pt1 | contig 12477 bp, 16 predicted proteins | sample MGYA00245777_ERZ724023 | MGnify/ENA primary metagenome ERZ724023 (study PRJEB28704, sample SAMN03018312) | fermentation metagenome | biome: anthropogenic terrestrial biome; feature: soil... | reverse complement strand
GTAATCACTAGGTCGCGTGTTCGAATCACGCACGAGGCTTTGTACTATTTTTGTTTAAAGCACCTTTCAATTCTGTTTTTCTTCAATACTTGATTTATTTATATATAGCATAGTCCTAGACCTTTAATTTCTTGATCTCAGGTCTCTTATTCAAGCTTGTTTAAGGAATTTTCAAGTATTTTTCGCTTTTCTATCAGCATTCAAAAAAGTTGTTAGGGCAGATAAAAGGCTATGGCCTTAAGATCCATTTTTGAGGGTACTCGTGGGTTTGAATCCCACTCCCCGCACTAAAAGTCTGGGTTTAGTTCTCTAAAGATAAATTTCTGACCTTGAAAAATTCGTGTTTTGCACGATATACGAAATTAATTACTTTCATTTCATCTTTGAAACCATCAGAGTCTTTAAGCCCAGAACTGGCGTCTACACCATATGGCTTTACAAACCTTATAGCCTTTCCAATATTTTCCGGGGTCAGACCTCCTGCTAAGATAACTGGTCGTGATATCTCTTTAACGATGTTTCTACTAATGTTCCAATCATGGACTAAACCTGTTCCACCTACTTTATCGTTGGCTAAATCAAGAGTATCCAGGATGAAAGCATCTACCACAGATTCGAAGGGTTTCATAGCGTGAATAACTTCTAACCCGTTAACATGAAAGTTTTTGATTATTTTTATATAAGGGAGGCTTTTACGCAGTGATATGATACTATCAACTGTACAATCAGAATGTAATTGGATAGAAGTTACACCTATTTCATGTGCTAGATTAGAGATTTCTTCAGCATCATCCAGTTCTGTAACTAGAACTGGCGAAATATAAGGTAGGCATTCGTTCACGATTTTTTTGGCTAAACTTTTGTCAATAAAATCATCTGAATTATGTTTTTGTCCCACTACTAATCCAATCGCATCAGCTCCACAGTATGCAGCCATAATAGCATCTTCGACCCTTTTAATACCACAAATTTTTACTCTCATGACTCTCTCCTAAAAATCTTTGATAGAGGTCTAACAAGTCAAGCACAAGAGAATGTGATCTCAAGCTCATCAGCTCTTTGCTAAAGGGCATTCTGGCTCATAGCTTTACAACCCATTCATGAAATAATAAAGTGCCTATTAAGCCTTATAAGGATAAATAAGGGGATGACACGATTTGTTCTTTTAGGATTACTTAATAAGCCCAGTACCAGCGAATACGACAAAATTGTCGCCATACCCCTATAATTGCATGCATAATTTTTACAGGCAAAACTCACCTGCATTTCACCGGTAACTTGCAGGAGATTTGCAGGTAAACAGCTGGTAATTCGCAGGTAACATACCTACATATCGCAGGTAAATTGCAGGTAGTCTGCCTGTAACAGAATACAAAAAATAACCTAGATATTGAATTTTTAATATTACTTTTGATTAAATTTGTATGCAAAATTCCTGAGGAAAATCAAAGGAAAAACAAGCACTCTTTTAATTTCTCTATCTGTTTTTACTGATGCCTTTCTGAACTCGATTATTCCACTCTTTATAGGAATATGTCCATTTCCTTCTGTTGATAGATCATTAAGCGCAAAAAATATTTGATCCGCATAGGCACCCATAAAATCAATGACAGACGCCTCATTTTTACGGTAGCCGATTTTAATTGAACTCTTGTAATTATCTAAGGTGAAAAATGGGTTTTTTTGGTTGTCCTCGAAGAACGGATTTAAGCAGACTTTAACAAACAAAGCAGGTTTTTTATCGAAGTGAGCAAACCACCAGAGCAAAAGTTAGCATGCATAAATAAAAAAATAAATTTAGGAAGAGTGACTAAAGTTAATCGTTAAGTGTTGAAAAAGGTGATTGATTGGGTACTGAAAGTGTTCGGACTTATAATAAAATCGAACCATCATATTCTATAAAAGATAGAATAATCCAAATTATCGGGTTCTCTGCATTACTACTATGGTTCGTAGTATACGCGATCAACACTATCAATTTTATCGAATATGAAGACTGTTTATTAATAAAAGCACTATTATTTCTAGCTGCATTTTTCTTTACGGGGTCTATTCTTCTAGGAATGTGGACATACTATAAAATAAAACACGCTTATTCCAATGATCCGTCAACAGGGATAACGAACGCAGTTAAATGGTTTATATTCGGATTCTTTGTTCTCATGATGTCAATCCCATTAATACTATTCCCAGAATCCGACAGATTCTTTGAGACATACTCAATTGCATTGCTGTATGCAGGAAAACACGTAATGGGAAAGATTTCGAAAAGTCCATGAGTAAATACTGGCTTAATTTGAGAGTAATGGACGGCTTATTCTAAGCCCCTGTATTTGTTTATAAGAAGCTCCCCCATAATCCCACCCACTTCAGAAACGCTTCGCTTTCGGGCTCATTTTTCTGCGTTTTAGATATTTAACCGGGCGGTTTTCATCCAAAATCCATGCATTTCTCCAATTAAGCGACAAGGTGCCTACATTCTTAAATATGCGAAATTATTTCAAGATACAAGGATTATTATCAGTATATCAAGTTCTCATAAAATAGGGCAATTGATAGCTATTATATACTTAACATCTCTTTTTTCTTTCAATTGGGTGGATGCTATGAATAGAAGACGACGTCTTGAAAAACACAACTGGTTAATCTCAAAAACTGAAAGCATACTTAAACATTATAGCTGTCCTGAATCATGTAATGCGAGTTGCTGCAAAAATCATATTATTGATTTTTATAGAAAAGAATATGAGAAAATCTTAAAAAATGTAGATAAAGAAAGTGCAAATATTTTAAAATCGAATGCGGTAAAATCAGAGCTGGAAGGATGTTATAAAGCAATCGTCGGACAGTGCCCATTATTGATAAACTCAAAATGCAGAATATACGATAACAGGCCGCAAGCATGTAGAAATTTTCCTTTTGTAATTTATCCGGATGTGGAAACAGGATTTGGTTTAACGTTGTTATTGTGCCCAATGTCTGTTAAAATAATTCAAGATTATGCACAGTGGTATAAATTGGTGAACTTAACAATGCATAGTCAATTAAATGCCTTGTACGAACATTATAAAAACATAGACAAAAATAATGATTTTTGTATTCAAATGAAAGAGCAAAATTTAGATTCGTTCATAGAATTTCTTGAGAAGAAGTAATCATTATTCATATTATTTTGTAATACCTGTCAAATATACGGCTATATTTCATATTATATTAAATTTAATAATAACTTATCGACAATCTTATCCATACATAATTTTTAATGATGTGCAATTATTTAAATCTGGCAATGCTATGACATATATCTTTAAAATCAAATAAAGTATAAAGATATATTGCACTGATTGCTAAAGATAAAACCAATATACTATATGTAAGTATAAACTTTATTTTAATAGGTTTATCTAGCTTGTAATAAGAATCAGTTTTGTATTTTATAGTAAAATCATATGTTTGATAAATACCTGCTACCATAATAAAAAGCAATAGTATCTTACTCTTTAAACTATTTACAATTATAAACAAATATATTAAAAATGGAAATCCGATATAGCATAGAATAGGAGAGATTGCTTCAGCTATCTGACCACCATCAAGAGGGCTTACAGGTACTAAATTTCCTAAATTTAGGATTATTGAAGTAAAAGTTAATACTAAAAATGTATAATCTCCTGTAACATAATAAACTATATAGTAAATGAGTCCAAGTATACCTCCAAATAACGGCCCTCCCATTGCAATAAGTGCATTTTCTTTACAATTTTTAGTATTTTCATGAATTATATATGCTCCAACAGGAGTGAATCCTCCAAAAGCAACACCTACTTTTAAAAATTTTGCTGTAACATAATGACCTAATTCATGAATAACAAGAATAAATATATATCCAACTGCATATTTATAATTTATAACAAATCCTAATACCAAAATTGTTAAAGAAACAAATAAAATATTGAATAGCACCTTTTTTATACTTAATTTCGTAGTTAAATTTTCATCATTTTCTTTTTCCAGAATCTACTTCACCTCTAAGAGGTTCTTAAACTAAAATTCAGCCTTAAAAACTTATTCTTTGAGTCATTAACCCGCTTTCACTCTTTTTCCGCATTAAATTTTCTCATATTCATAATTTTTCCGCTATTGATTTTCACTCAAATGTGAATTTATTTCGCTTTCGTGCAAGGGGTAAGAGCAGTTAAATGGTGTATTTAGAGACCAAAAAACGATATTATTCAATTTTCATCAGGTTCCATTAAATGTCCAGATTACGTTCATCTGTTTCAAAATTTTCAAATTATAAAAAATTGTCGCTTTCATGTAAAAATTATAACCGGTTTCCCAAATACACACAGACTTTCAATGTTGATTTTAAACATGACTGGTATAAAAGATATAAAAATATGTAGTCGATTATCTCAGTGTCTGTTTTCGTAAACTTCTATGGTCCTATGGATGTCGATTTTTCTATAATTTTTGGTTCTGTTCATAAATAGTTTTGATTTTGCATAATATATACTCACTCTATGCGAGGGAGTATACTGCATGGTGTTACACAAATTGAAATTTATCAATTATTTTCCTTTTCTCCGATAATGTATACCAATTATCACATCCAGACCTCCTATACACGCCCACATCACAGCTATAGCTATATAGGGAGAGTATCCACCGATAAAATATGCAATAATAAAACCAATTGCCGCAATATAAGTCAACGAGGCGATCACGAACCATATGTTTTTGAGTTTGATAAATCGCTTCCCGATGTCTGTTAATTCCATAAATTTCAATTAGTCTTAATGCTGTATAACCTTATCTTGAAAATGGGAATGTATTTTGCAAAATTAGGGTTTGATCCTGTTTTAAAGGCGGTTACTTGCAATCGAGGATATATTGAAATAAAGAAGGCTACCCTCGAATTATTTATTTTTTATCGCGGAATCGCCCATTGATTGCTTTCACTTTGGCTTTTGGATTGCCTGATTGTTATGCGAGATTACTATTTCCGCAAGTTAACAACCTCTATGAATCAACGAACTCACTCATTCCAGGCCCCACTTCTTCCTGAACTCGAGCTTCTGCTGGCTGTTCATCCAGTGGCTGCCGTCACAGTAGGGCTTGTTCTCTGACTTCCCGCAGCGGCAGAGGGTTACTCTGTTCCGGGATTCGTACATGCTGCCATCTGCAGATTCAATGGGGATACCACCTCGAACCCAAAGGGGGCCTTCACAACCTTTTTGTTTGTCGTGAACAAGTACAATAGATGGCTCAAATTCTTTTTCAAAGGGTTTGCCTGTCTTCTTGTCCCACAGGACCAGCCGTCCCGACGGGCAGATCATGGCTTCCTCTATGGCGATTTGTCTGGCTTCGGGGTCGTCTGATTTTTGTATGAGACTCCTTATTCCGCCAGACCGCTGGCAGAAACGGGAATGATCACAGAGCTCGTAGGCATCAGTGAGTTTTAGATCAGGACCTTCAAACGTTTCCGCTTTTTCCAGGTAAGGCTTTCTACTGGCTGTTTCGCTACCGTCAAAACCGACCTTGCGGTGTGTCCCATCACAGAAGGACTTTTTTTCGGATGAGCCGCAGCGGCATAAAATATAGGCTTCCCGCCGAGGGTATTCTTTTATATCAATTAATTCTCTGGTGTGGCCGGCATCATCGGTGACAATTACCTGTTCTAAAAGCGGCACTTCACCTGTAACCCGATACGGTCCATCTTTGATTATTTTAATCCTCATTTCTTTTTCATTGACTGCCATAATCATAATCCCCCATTACCTCTTATAATGCAGTACTGGGTGTTTAATCTGACTATTCTTTCTTCGTTTTTCCTGTCCCTTACCAGCCACCAGAACCTGGAGGACCACTTTCCTAGATACAATATCAGGGGGGATAGAATAGATTTTCAATTCTTTATTTCATCTTTTCAACAACAGATTGTCTATTGCAGCAAGACCAGGTCCAGTTAAATACAATCCTTTCACGTATTTTCAAGCTCAATGTGAGTAAATAAATTAAATTAAATTAAATTAAATTAATCTGAAACTTCCCTCCAAGCCCGCATGCTCGCGAAGTGAGCAGATATCGGATATACCGGGCGGCTACTGCAAAAAAGAAGAAAAATAAAGATAGTAGTGCCAACAAAAGTGTTTTACAGTTGTTTAAGCCGGAAAGAACGATATATGATGCGACATGGAAGGAAACCTATAAAAGAAAAAAAGAAAGGGTAAGTGAGAAAAAGTTTTGGGAGTTATTTAAAACGGTTGTACTTCTTATGCGCCTGTTCAGCCGTTATTATATTAAAAACAAGAACCTCGCTTCGTTCAAAATCAATTTCGTATAAAATGCGAAAATCGCCTGCACGTAGCCGATAGACTGTTTTGTGGCTTCCTTTTACTTCTTTTTTGTTTCCCCCTGGCAAGGGGTCTTTTAGTTCTCGAAGAGCCTCTTTTATTTGATCCCTGCGATCTACAGGAACATTTTCGAAGACCTTGGGATGGATCAGAACTTTAAAGGTCATCGATGCTCACGAACTCGTCACGATGTTCTCTTATGAGTCTATCTCCTTCTTCTATGAGTTTATTGCAGTTGTGTTCATGGATCAATTTTCGTATAACGGTATTATAGTCATCACCCATTTTTCCAATAGCTTTCAACTCATCCCTGGTTTCTTTTGTTATCTGAATGGTAGTTGTTTCTGTCATAATAGCCACTATATCGACTATGGTATTTATAGCTACATTAATTAAAAAATGATTAAGTCATTCATGTTTTTACTCCACGCCCGCATGCTTGCGAAGTGAGCAGATATTGGGGGCTGATTGCAAAAAAGAAGGACAGAGTCCAAAAACATAACCCTGAAATAATGAATTAGTTTTAAGGTAAAATCTGTACACAAAAACAAATTGAGTTTCAGTCTCTCTAAAATTAATGTATAAACCAAATTCTGCAAAATTAAGTGCGTTACCTGAAGGACATCTCTACGCTAATATAAATAGAATCGCAACAGATATTTGAAGAAATATTTGAAAACTAGGCTTGGAATAAACCATGAGGCAATTTCTCGTATCTATAACAAAAGAAGATGACTTCTTTATTGCAAGATGTCCTGAGCTCAATGTGACTTCTCAGGGAGAAACTCTTGAAGAAGCCGAAGAAAATATTAAAGAAGCTATAGAACTGTACATTGAGAGCTTCGGGACTGAAGACCTTTCACAGCAAGTTTCCAAACCTTACCTGACCCTTGTGGAAGTCTCCAATGTCTAAATTACCAGTTGTATCGGAAAAGAACTTGTAAATGCATTAGAAAAGGCTGGGTTTGTTGTTGTGAGGCAAAAAGGAAGCCATGTATCACTTCAAAAGATAACTGATGAAAATACTTACAGAACAGTTGTTCCTTTGCATACAAAACTTGCTAAGGGAACACTTCTTGATATTCTTCATCAAACTGGCTTAAGCAAAGAAGAATTAATAGATTTACTCTAAGAGTTATTTATGAGAGCAGAAGCCAGTGCAACGTTTTCTTAATTAATCTGAAACTTCCCTCCACGCCCGCATTACAGGCTTAGTACTAGACTTAATTAATCGACTTGATATATTTATCAAAGTCTCTAATTTCTTCAAATTCTATAGCGTATTTTCTATCTGACTTTATAGTTCTGTAAAATTTTACACCCATTCCTTTGTAATACTGATCTATAATGGTTTTTATACGGAGTGCATTATCTTTTTTTATATTTAAACCAAAAGTTACACCTTCTAAGGCGTCTTTTTGGAATTTAATAACAGACTCCCCTTCTCTATCATTTATAGTTGCTAACAGTCTGTATTCATGCTCATACTCCCAATCAGTAAATTTAGTTAAATAAAAGTCCTTAATAATGCTTTTAGTATCCTCGGGAGTGCTTACACCTAAAAGATTAATTGCTGGAGGCTTGTCATCTTTGTATTCGACTTTAAAAAAAGGAAGGGCATAATCGGAATCGAGCGGCAACAAAAAAAATTCTTCAACAGAAAAGGACTTAAAACTAATGCAAATTCCTTCGTGATTTCTCGCATAATGACCCCACATCAAAAGGCTGTCTTTTCTCTCACTAAAGCAACAAGCTCTTAGAAGAGCTCCATCATCAATTAAATTTTTCCCTTCATAAAGGATTCCATCTTTTTTCCTTTTAAATTCCCGTTCTTTTAATTTATCTTTTATTAGATTACGAGCGGCAACAGGGTGCACATTACGACGAGAAAAGAATTCTATCCACATTTCAAGAGGGCCTTTATGAAAAAAATCGAGTTTACAATCAAACGGATCGTTAAAATTATCAGGATGATTAAAAAACAATTCATTGTTTATTAATAAACTCTCAGTGTGTTCATCAATCGATCTGTATTTGTAAAAAAGTTTATCGCTGTAATTTAATTTAGACATAATTATTACATATATGGCCTCTTTATAAACCTTTTTTAATCATTCTGTTTTGAAAGTTAAAAATAGTATCTTAGTTTTTCATACTTCTTGATATTATTTGCAGAATATTTATGGGTACTAGTTGTTTTTATTTATTAGTCGTTCATGATCATAGAATTGATGTTCTTATAATGTTTCGTTTTTATTATGTTACTACTGTTCCTAACTGCTTTACTTATAAGCTCTAAGTCAACAGAACTCTTTTTCTTATTATACAGATACAAATAAACTAAATTTTGAAAGGATGGAAGGCAAGCCTTCCCTCCCAATACGGCTTAACTTCCCTTTTTACAAATTTAGGCAATCAATGTGTACCAAATCTAGAAAGGATTAAGAAAATACCTCTTTTTGCTACCCTGCCCATAGGGAAAGACCGGACAAAGAAGCTAGCTTTAGGAAAACCTATAGAGATATACCTAAAGTTTCATCCAGTCTTAACACGCAAAGAACAAGACCAGCCTACCCACATGCACCACCCAAGCCATGCGACAGGTCTTAAACCCTTAGCACCCGCACCTAATACCAACTGCCCATAGATACCACCGCGAGCCATACGTACATAAACCGGGCGGCAACTGGAAAAAAAAGAAACAGTAGAGAAGCAAAATCAGCAATGGTAATGAAGCGTTTACGTGTTGGTACATTTTTCTGTACCACTGATTTATTCCTTCAATTATTTACTTTGAGGCAAATTACTTGACAGAACACTTCTTTTTGGTTCAGTCACATAAGTACTTCTACGAGAGGCTCACGATCAATTATTGCTGCCTGAGCTTTTTTTCTGATAAACTCGCAAAGGTCTCCCTCTCGCTCTAGTAATACTACTATTTCTTGCAAAGAACAAAGGGTGACTACTTTTTGTTGCAAAGCTTTCTTGCATAAATCTACAGAAGGTTCTGTAAAATTAGAGGCAGAGATAATAACTGCGCGGCTTTCAGCACGAAGATAAACACGCATGAGATGCTGAGATATTTCAGGGACTCCAATAGGTTTATCCCACCATTTCATCTCAATAAAATAAAGATGACCATCGATCTCGATAACACCATCGATTTGTTCGATGATTCCTTCTCCTTCATCACCTTTAAGTACAAATGCCTCGCGTATAAGAATGCCGTAAACCTGGAATAATGAGTTTAAAACTCCTTCTAAGGCTTTACCTCGCTTTTGGCTGTTCTTTTCAGAAAACAGGGCAAATAATTTAGCCTTTACTCTAGCAATATCCTCTTTCTTTTTTCTTATTTTTTCAATTTCAGCATTCTTCTGAGCCATCACTTCTCTCTGCATCTTATTGCTTTCTTTTGCTATTCGAGTAAAACTGTCTTTAACATTCACTACTTTCTGTATTTCTGCAACTAACCCTTTTGCTTTGAGTTGATCATTTGGCCAGCAGGAAGAAAAAGATTCGAACTCGACTACTCGCTTTAGGATTTCTCTGCGTTCCCTTAGGCATGCTTCACCTCTCTCATTGAGCCTCGTTAAAATCTGTCGAGTAATCTCATACTTGTTTTATCTCATACTTGTTAATGCTGTCCTTATTTTGCTGCCATTGTTGATGTAAAGGTTTAGTTAGTGTAGAATGTACTCCAGCACCTTGAAAAAAAAGAAATACATCGTTCTTAGTTTTATTGAGAAGGGGTATAGTGTCGATGAGAAGATTCATCAGTTCAGGTGGATAATGAAATGTGATATCTACATTCATGCCATACCTTCATAAATATTTTTTATGTTACTACATTCTGTCTGTAAGAACCTTATTCACTGCTTCTGGGTTCCTTTACTTTAGTAATTATGTATTTCGCAAGTTTGCTTATAATTTGAATAATTTCACGCACTTCTTCAGGACTAATATTTACTTTCCGTCCAATAATTGCATTAGAGTCACCTGATTTCATAATATACTCGTCATCTACAATTCCCATCTTATGAGATAATAGATGCCTTTTTTGGAAACCACAGACAACTTTTCTCCATTCTTCGACAGTAAGTTCGGAAGCAATATCAAAACCAAATATATCTCTAAGAGTATTCTTAACGGCACCAAGATTCTGGAAGCTTATCTTTTCAGCTTTTGTCGGAATTTTCGCTCTTTGAGCATTGATACGACAAGTTTCTCGACCGAACCCATCAAAAGATGAAACGCAATCTTCCAATGCGTTTTCTATCAATTTATCTGCTACTTCTTTACCTGCATCTGCTGCCAGATCCAGCATTTTCTCTATAATTTCTAGATTTTTAGTAAGAATATCAAGGGAATTATGCTGGCCGCAGTCTGGACAAAAGGCAAAAACGCCATAGATAGAATAATGTAGTGTGCAGTTTCTGCAAATGACTTCAGTTTCGAGTCTTTTTTCCCTATAATAGTGAATAGGAGTTAGCCCGTTTCTTTTGATTTTAAGTGAAACTCCAATGCCGAAAGTTCCACGTGGTTTATGATCAAATTCTAGTTTTTTTAGATCTTTATATAATGTATCATTTACTTTTCTTAGCATGAAAGATCTAATATACTCAATTTGCTCCTTTGTCCAAAATAGATCATGCGATGACATATGACCGCAGTATGGACAGTAACAGGGTAGATTTTCACCTTTGAGTCCTGTTCCAAACTTAACTTTGAAATATCCCTCACACTCGGGATTTGGGCATTCTCTGCCTATAAATCCATCATCGTCTAAAGAAATTGGAATTTTAATGCTGTTGCCAAGATTTTCTAAATTACTCGTCAAATATGCCTCAAAATATTTTTGACTTAAGTATATCACAGATCTTTTTAACTCTTGCTTTTTTTCACAATTATCTTGATCTGACTAGAATCTAAGATTACTAGAAGAGTAAGGTTCCCGGATAGTCTTAGACAAGTTGAAAGTTTTGTGTCAAATTAATCTCAGTTTCGATAATATCGTGATAAGAAGACGTATTTAAATCAAGAAAAAAGTCATGGTTTTTTCGATCAAATAAAAAATATGTGTCTGTATCATCACAAATCAAGATACTTAAGTCTATATCGAGTATATATCCTGCTGAATATACTTTTTTTGTCAGTGGCCGCCCGACATCTGCTGCTTCGCAGCATGCGGGCGTGGAGGAAGTTTTTAAATCACTTAATTTTTCACATTGAAACTCTGTCACTTTTCGGATAGGCTCTAAGTTACACCCGATGAAAAGTTACAGAAATAAAATCATAAGCCGGGGATGAGCCCCCCATCCCCGTATCCTTAAAAATCACGCGAATAATTTCCATAACAAAAAAAGAAAAATTTAGGCGTAAGGATTCCTTAACGCCTTGTTTACGCCGAAAGTCTTGCGCTCTTCGATCGTCTTCTGGTTCTTGTCGATCTTTTCTTTTGCGAGCTTCTTGAGGAGATCGAGGCCGGGCTTGACATCCTCTATTGGCTTCGTCTCGAACATGCCAGCGGCGACTGCTTTGGACCAGATCTCGTTTCCCTTCTTGGTGCGGATGAAGACCGTGGACCAGCCGTCAGGGCTTCCGACAGAGCCGGTTGAGATGTCGGCGAGGTTGGAGACATAGTCGAGGCAGACGTGGCAGCCGGGCTGCTCGTACTTGTGGGTCGCCTTGAGCGGCACGGTTGCTACGTTTCCGCGCTCGGTGTAGACCCAGAACTTGCCTTTCGTAATCTCCATCTTCTTCACGGAGCCCAGGCTCTGAGCCGCGTGGTCCTCAACAATGCTCTGCATGGACTTGTATGGGAAGTTCTCCATGCAGAAGAGCCCTACTGTGAAGGCGACCTTGTCCGGGACGTCACGCATGTTGATGGGATAGAGCTGAGCCTTCCTGACCGCCTGCATCTGGCAGCAGACGCCGGTGACCCCGACCTTGTCGAGGCCAAAAGACCTGGTTGCCTCCTTGAGCCAGGAGATCTGGGGGCTGATGCTGTATTTCGTTCCCCGTGCCTTGAGGATGTCTTCACGGGTCATCGCGACTACCGGCTTAGGTTGCCAGGGTCGGTCGCCCTCGCCTGCCACAATAGTCCCGTCGATCATCCCTTCTT
>ENA-UOOK01005642-UOOK01005642.1-fermentation-metagenome-genome-assembly--contig:-NODE-5642-length-12478-cov-14.345488_pt1 | contig 12478 bp, 14 predicted proteins | sample MGYA00245777_ERZ724023 | MGnify/ENA primary metagenome ERZ724023 (study PRJEB28704, sample SAMN03018312) | fermentation metagenome | biome: anthropogenic terrestrial biome; feature: soil... | reverse complement strand
GTGACAGCGACAATGACCGCCAGCGCATCGACCAGACCAACCTCTTGGACTATGCGCTCCGTTTTAATCCGGACATTATCGTGGTGGGCGAAATGAGAGGCGCCGAGGCCAATGCCGCCCAGGAAGCCGCCCGAACCGGAGTTGCGGTGCTGACCACCATCCACTCCAATTCCTGCGAGGCTACCTATCGCCGTATGGTGTCCCTGTGCAAACGTGCGGTGGATATGTCCGATCAGACCCTTATGGACTATGTCACCGAAGCCTACCCCATTGTGGTGTTCTGCAAGCAGCTTGAAAATAAGCAGCGCCGCATGATGGAAATTCAGGAATGTGAGATCCTCCCGGATGGTACAAGGCGCTACCGCCCGCTGTTCCAGTATGTCATCACTGAAAACCGCATGGAGGACGGCAAGTTCATCATCGAGGGGCACCATACGCAGGTCAATGCCATCTCGGACAGCCTTGCCAAGCGACTGCTGGAAAACGGCATGCCCCAGGCGGTCATCGAGAGCCTGCGGGGAAAGGAGGCGCAAAGCGCATGACAACGGTACTTTTAATCGCCTGCATCGGAATGATAGCAGGCTCTTTTATTTTATTCGGCCTTACCCCGATAGAGTTCACCGCGGCGGTGTTCGGAAAGCTCACCGACAGGCCCAAGTCTCTCCGCGACGAAGTGGGTGAATTCACTCGCAGGAAAAAGCAGTCCTATCTGCGCCGTGAAATTGCCGAGGTGCAGTCCATTCTCAAGGTGACCGGCAGGACGGCACGCTTTCCCATGCTCTGTGCCCTGTCCCTGTTGTGCTTTGCCGTGGGCGCATCCATCGCCATAATGCTCTCGAACTTTTTCCTTGTTCCTGTGATGGCCGTAGGCTGTATGTTCCTGCCCTTCTGGTGGGTAAAGCTCACAGCCAGCCACTTCAAGCGGGATATTGCGGCGGAGCTGGAAACGGCGCTCAGTATCATCACCACAGCCTACCTCAGAAACGAGGACATCCTAACGGCAGTGGAGGAAAATCTGCCGTATCTTAACCCTCCCGTGCTATCGGTTTTCAAAGGGTTTGTGTCCCGTGTCAGGCTGGTTGACCCCGATGTGACGGCAACGCTCCATGACCTGAAAGACCGCATCGACAACGCTGTATATGTCGAATGGTGCGATGCCCTCATTGCCTGCCAGCACGACCGCAGCCTCAAGACCACCCTGACGCCCATTGTCAGCAAGCTGTCCGATATGCGGGTGGTTAACGGTGAGCTGGAAAACATGGTGTTTGAGCCGAGAAAGGAATTCATCATCATGCAGATTCTCGTCGTCGGCAATATCCCGCTCATGTATTTTTTGAACAAGGATTGGTACCACACGCTGATGCACACACCGCTGGGGCAGATTATTCTGACCATCTGCGCCGCCGTGATTTTCGTTTCTACGGCATTTGTCATCAAGCTCACGCAGCCCATCGAATATCGAAGATAGGAGGACACCCATGACAATCTACATCTTTTTATTCGGAGTCCTCCTATCGGCAGGGCTCTTTTTCATTACCGTCGATCTGCTGCGGCTGCCCACTCTCGCCACCCAAAAGGCGATGCTGTCGGCGGGTAAGCAGGCCAAGGCAAAACCCAAAGCCACCGATGCACTGCTGCGAAACGCCGCCGTCCGGCTCTCCCGGTATATCCACATGGATGAGTACAAGAAAAGCAGAATGGAAAATGTGCTGTCGGCGGCAGGGCTTTCTGATTCGCCGGAGCTGTTCACGGCAATGGCAATCGTCAAGGCGATGAGTATTGCGCTTTGCATCATTCCCTGCCTTATCGTCCTCCCACTGCTGGCGCCCATTGTACTGTTCGCTGCCGTGCTGGTCTATTTCAAAGAGATACGCAAGGCGGACGAGGCTCTGGCAGCGAAACGAGGCAAAATCGAACAGGAATTGCCTCGTTTCGTTGCAACCATCACCCAGGAGCTGAAAGCCAGCCGGGATGTGCTGTCCATGCTGGAGAATTTCAAGAGAAATGCGGGCGAAGATTTTTCCGCAGAGCTTGACATCCTCACGGCGGATATGCGCTCATCCAGCTACGAGGCGGCACTGACGAGGTTCGAGGCGAGGTTCAATTCGCCCATGCTGTCGGATATCACGCGAGGGCTAATCGGTGTACTTCGCGGAGATGACGGCGGGATGTATTTTCAGATGCTGGCACACGACATGAAGCAACTGGAACTCCAGCGGCTGAAAGCGCAGGCCATGAAGATCCCGCCCAAAATCCGGGTGTTTTCCTTTGCCATGCTTATGTGCTTTCTCATGACCTACATGGCGATTATTGTCTATGAAATCATCACATCCCTCGGCGGGATGTTTTAAGGAGGTGCGCAAATGCAGCGAGAACAGATGATAGATGCGTTTCGGGAAAAGCTTGACCGCAACTGGAACGATTACCTCCGTGAGCTGGACGGACTTTCCAAAGGCGTTCTCATCGGAAAAAGCGATGAGATTACTGCCACCCGCTTTGTCTATAACGAGCTGTACGGTGGCGGGTACCCGGAGGACTATATGGAATACCTCCTGTGTTTTGAAAACCCGCTGGAGGTCGCAAGGGATCAGTGGATATCGGAGCAATCGGTGGATTTCAGCGAAGAACTCAATCATGCGCTCTGGAGTCTGATGGACAAGGGTACAGCGGAACAGGATTATGCTCTTGACCCGGAATATACGCCGGGTCCCGCAACAGACAAAAAAATCACTGTGCGGGAATTCATTGAACGCCATCCCTGTGCCAATCTTGACATGATGACTCCCGGCGGCTTTGTGTACCTAACGCCGGAAGAAGCACAGCTTCTGCTCTCCGGGCAGGGGATAAAAGGGCATCCCGGTGATCCTGAATATGCTATGGAAATTACCGCAGAAGAACTGCTGAATCAGGAAATCCATAGTGCCAGTTTCAGTAAGGGTACATGGCGAATATTAATCGATTATATCCGGGAGCCGGAACAGGAGCAGGTGCCCTTTGAACAGGGGGTGACCATGTGCTGAAAATACTGAAAAGCAAAGCTGGTGAAGGCTACATTGATGTGGCGGTGCTGGTGCTGTGCGCCATGCTGGTTATCGCTCTTGCGGTGAAGGTGTTCCCGGTGTATATCCAAAAACAGCAGATTGACACCTTTGCCGTGGAACTCATTCGGGAGGCGGAAATCTCCGGGCAGATTGGCAGCGAAACCAGCCGCCGTGAACAATTCCTGCGGGAAAAAACCGGACTGCCCCCCACCGTGACATGGTCCAAGACGGGCAGGATTCAGCTCAATGAAGAAGTCACGGTGACGGTCACCTACCAGACCAACATCGGGCTTTTTGCCGGATTTGGCTCGTTCCCCATTACGCTGAGAGCAGATGCGGCGGGAAAAAGTGAGGTCTACTGGAAATGACGGAAAAAATCAAGCAAATCCTACAAGGAAAAAGCGGCTCAGGCTTCCCGCTCATCATTGCCATCGCCTTGTCGCTGCTGATTATCTTTACCGGTATTTCAGAGTATTTCCGGCTTGTGATCGTAGCGCAGGGTGTGCGGGATGCGGTGCAGACCGCTGTTATCTCCACCGTCAACGACAATTACGACGATGTGTACCACGGCGTGCGGGAGGGTTATTCGGGAGCCTACCAGCCTATCGCCGAGGATTTTGAGGAAAGCATTGATTACGGCGATATCTATGACAGGCTGGATGGTGTACTCGGTCTTTCCTACAGCGGCGGCTATCATGAAAAACGCACTCCGGACGGCAAGTTGGAATTTAAGGTGTGGAATCTGGAGGTGGATATCCGAAACGCTCCCTTTGCGTCGGGCGACCAAACCTCCTCTCGCTTTGAAGCTGACAGCACCATCATGCTGGAGGTTCCCGTGTCTTTTGGCGGAAAACTGCTGCCCCCTATGACAATCAAAGTCAAGACCAGCGCCGGATATACACCGAGGTTTTAACCCTGCGGAGAATTTATTGGAATAATGATAGACTTTTTGCAAAGTTCGTGGTAGGGTGTGACTTAACAGGAACCTATCAAAATTTAACAAATAGGAGGACACTCTTATGAAAAATATGAATGCTAAAACGAAGAAATGGCTGGCCGTAACCGGATGCCTCGCCCTCTGTGCGGTGCTTGTGGTGCTGATCGGACAGCAGTTTATTTCCCCAAAGCCGGTGGATACCCCACCCTTGCCCCAAAGCTCCGAGGGGAGCAATGTAACGGTGGACCCCAGGGTGCCGGATAGCACAGAGAAAGAAAAAGAGGTCACCGTAACCCCGCCTGATACCACCCAACCGACAAACATCGACAACGGTGCGGTTTTCAGTGGCAAGGAGCAGAACATCCAAGGCGATGCAACCAAGCCGGAATATACTGAGGAACAGCTCAAAGACCCCACGCAGAAACCTGACGGCGAAAAGGTCACGGAGCCTCCCAAGCCTGTCGACCATGATAAGGTGGAAAAGCCCAAGGATACCCCCAAAAACAACAATCAGCCGCAGGGCGGCGAAACCAAGGACGGCAAGATTTATGTGCCGGGTTTCGGGTGGATTGACGATAACGGCGGTGGAGGTCAAGGCACAACTGTAGACGGTGACGGCGATATCAATAAACAAGTCGGCAATATGGGGGAATAACAGAATACTTTCACAAGGCACGGTTGAAACAGACCGTGCCTTTACTTTGGCAAAAAGGAGGCCGCAATGAAGAAATTATTCAAGAGCATAACCAGTCTTATGCTGGTGCTTTGCCTATTCTGCCCCCTAACCGCATTCGCTGATACCGGCGGCAGCGGAAATATTGATGGCGGTGGTGGAGGCATGGGCAGTGGAACCAGCACCAACACATGGAGCGGCGGTAACGAGGGTGTGCGTATTACTGTGGTTCAGGCAAGTGATCACGCAGCGGTCACCACGCCGGTAGATTTTACAAATAAGAAGCCGGACAATATTCGTGTTCATTTTGGAAAGGTAAGCAAACTTTCCTATAGCTCCGGTCAGCAATTGAGCCCTACTACAAGTGTGTACCATTATATTAATCCAGCCCAAACCATACCCCGCATTATCAGCACCAACGGAAGCAACAATATTGCCGCCATCAAGAAGTATTTCTGCTCGGAATATGTCATCAAACGCATTGCAGATGTAACAGGTATGAATTACGATGTTCTCATCGGCGGTGAGTATAAAATCCTTTTGGAGCCCATTGCCTACTACAAATTTGAGGGGGTTATGATTGCCACCACTGCTACCGAAGCCGCCCTGTATGATGAACAGGTTAGCGGTCTGCTCCGCAGAAGAATGGTGTCTCTTACCCACAAGAATCTGCCCCTTGCCATGTTTTTGGAGGTAGGCGACCTCGGCTATCCCGCATGGGGAGGCAGCAAGAACAGCGCCGCATCCAATGCGGATATCAAATCCAGCCTTGGGCTTGGTATCGTCCGATTCACCGAAAAACCGGAGGAACCTCAGATTGACGCCTTCGATTATGAGTACCGTGTAAATACGGACGTCATCACGGCGGTCAGAGTCAGCGGTGGTCAGTCCGATCCCGACAGGTTCACCCGTGTCAGTTTCAACATCGGCGGGCAAACCTACAGCGTGGGCAATGTCTACTATCCCGAAGGCGATAGCCAGCTTGCGTGGGTGAAGTGGAAAACCCCTGATACCGAACAGAGCATGACAATCCAGGTGACGGTATCCGGTCCCGGCAGTACGGCGAAAACGACCCTCAACATCAAAATCCTTGACCTTGATAAGAACCCTCCGCCCAATCCCGTAGCTGATGACCGCAATGATAGCTTCCGTGCTTCTGCCATACCAAACAGAGCGGTAAAAAGCTCGGCAAGCTGGAGTGTCTGGCGACCGTGGTGGCAGGAATATTGGGTATGGCACAGTGATTATGACGATGAAGGAAACGATAACGGATATTGGTGCGATCACGGATGGTGGGAGTTTGTTCTGGACCGTTACAGCGCCAGCCTGACCGCTGCCATGAGCATCAAATGCGACAGCATGAATCCGACTGCCAGCGGAAGAACGATGAAATCGGGATATGGCATCAACCAGACCGCCACCGGAAGTATCAGCTCCAACCAAAGCTCGGCGGTTACCCAGCCGCAGAATGCGGTCAGCTATTTTCCCGAATTTGCCTATGAAACCTATTGGCGGCTCTTGGAGCGAATGGGATCGGGGCGGTTTGAGTTTCAGAAAAATCCTTACTCTACCTACAAAAACCGCACCCATTTCAGCCCGATTTGGATGCCGGACGGAGCCTATACCGTCAATACATGGTTCATAGATGGGTGGACTCCGGATGGAATGCTGTCGGCCAACCTTACAGGCAGCCTGACCATAAGGGGCAACTTGTGGCAGGACTGGCACGTCGCTCCTAAGAAACCATAGCAGGGAGGACACAATGTCATATGAACGAATTGAGGCACCAAAAGGCAGCCTATACCACTACACGCAAAAGGATCGGCTGGATGCAATCTTGCAGGATGGGCGCATCCGGCGATTTGGAGATCGTGAGTGCTGGTTCTGCACTTCTCTCGCAGACACCTTGCGGTTTATGGAAATGACCGTCATGAAAGAAGGTCATCCCTACGTTGATACACGGGGATTTTTACAGAGATATCCCGCTTTTGTACCAGAGGATTACATCATCCTAAAGCTGGAACAACGGCATCAAAATGGGGAATGGGTGAAATGGAATCAGGAGATGCCACCCGGCTGTCCTTCCGAAATACTTGCGGAGGCTGAAGAATTCAGCTTATTGAAGAAAGGCTTCCGCGGTGACCTGAAATTTCATCAGAACCCCCAGGTGATTGAAGTGTCCCCGCTCTTGGAGGAACAGACTCCGGGCATGGATATGACAATGAAACTATAAATACAAAAAAAGAACAAGGTCGCAGGAGCAATTCTGCGGCCTTTTCTTGATTTTTAGAAAGGTGGTTTTTATGAAAAGGTATAGGAAAATTGCTCTTATGCTTATCCTCGTCCTCATGGTGACCATGCTCTTTAGCACAACCGCTTTTGCGGCAAATGGCGATGTTGCAGGAGCTATTGAGGGCACATGGAACGACGCCTCCGGGCAGATTAAGACGGTGGTCAACAAGGTGGTATTTCCCGCAATTGACCTCATTCTGGCGGTGTTCTTCTTTGCAAAATTAGGGATGGCATACTTCGACTATCGCAAGCATGGTCAGTTTGAGTGGGCGGCTCCGGCGATTCTATTCGCCTGTTTGGTGTTCACCCTTACAGCTCCGACTTACATCTGGACGATCCTTGGGATGTAATGTTGCCAACGGGTGTATGGAACCATTCACCGTACAAAAGCGGAGACAGACGCGAGGGGCGATTGAACTGAAATATGCATCAAGAAAGCGGCGTTCATGGATTAGTTGAACGCCGCTCTTGCTTTATCTTTTGGCGGACAGCCGCTTTGCCAGCTTCACCAACTCATACCATAGCACAGAGGCTGCGGCAATGGCAAGCACCATACACAGCTGCGAAAACGACAGCGAACCCAACTTTAAAAGCCCATTTAAGGGTGTGTAAAGAATAACCAGCAGCATCAGCATCGTGCCGATATTAACCGCCCACATCACCTTATCATGAGAAAGGCGCAGGAAAGATCGCCATGCAAAGTCGTGATCGGAGCTATTAACCTGAACAAGAAAAAGATTGGAGAGCATGATGATGGCAAGCCCCATTGCGCGGGCAAGCGAAGCATTTTCCGTATTGCCCCCAAGCACCACATAATAGGTTCCAAAGGAAGCGGCGAAAATCACAAGTCCCTGCAAGATGCTTTTACAGAGATCTGACGCGCTGATCAGCTTTTTCTTTGGGTCACGGGGAGCCCTCTCCATAATATCTCTTTCAGCGGGCTGGCGCTCCAGAACAATCGAGCAGGTCGGATCAATTATCAGTTCCATCAGTACCACGTGAAGCGGCAGCAGCATCAGTGCGGCAGGGTTAATTCCCAGCAGGGGGGCGAGCAGAGAGGACAGCATGATGGGGATATGAATCGTGAACACATAGCCCACAGCCTTACGGATATTATCATAGATACGCCGCCCGTCCTTAACGGTTTCCACAATGGTAGTAAAGTTGTCATCCATCAGAATCAGGTCGGCGGCTTCACGGGAAACCTCGCTTCCCCGCTCGCCCATAGCGATGCCGATGTCGGCATATTTCAGTGCCGGTGCATCGTTGACCCCGTCTCCGGTCATGGCGACAATTTCACCGTTTTCTTTAAATGCCTTGACAATGCGCATTTTATGCTCAGGGATAACACGTGAGAAAATACTGACCGTTTTAACGGCTTCCCGCAGCTCGTCATCGCTCATCTGCTCCAGCATATCGCCGGTGATGGTGCTTCCGTCATGGGAAAGGCCAATCCTTTGTGCGATTGCAGCGGCAGTGACCCCGTTATCCCCTGTAATCATCACCACACGGATGCCGGCCTTGTTACAGGTAGCAATATCCTGCGCTACGCCCTCACGGGGCGGGTCGGCAAGCCCGATTAATCCAAGCAGCGTCAGGCGGCAGTCAGTGATGGCTTTCGGAATGTCGCAGTCGCTTTCAGGCGACTGCACACCTACGGCAATCACTCTAAGCCCCTGCTTTGACAGCTCGGTAATCTTTCGCTCGGCGGCTTCATGCTCGGCGTCCGTCATTTCGCAAATGGTCAGCAGGCGTTCCGGCGAGCCCTTGGCAGCAATCACAATCCTGCCGTCTCTACGCCAAACATGCCCCATCATTTTCAGCTCGTTGGTAAAAGGATACTCCGTAATCAGTTCCCCACCGAACAGATGCTCCGTGGTAATGCCGTGTTCCTCACAGCAGGTGAGCATCGCTTTTTCCATCGGATCGTAAGCGTCCGTTTCACAACCGAATCCCATGGATTCCAGCAAATGATGTTCGTTTCCGTCCATTGCCCAGCTATCCTGCACGGTCATACAGTTCATGGTGATGGTTCCAGTCTTATCCACGCATAGAACACTTACCGCTCCCAGCGTTTCCACAGAGGGAAGCTTTCGGACCAGCGACTTTTTCTTTGCAAGCCGCCAAGCGCCCATGGAAAGGAATACCGTAAGAATAACCGGGAACTCTTCTGGAATCATCGCCATGGCAAGGGTAACGCCAGACAGGATGCTCTCCACCATTCGGTCGCCAAATTGGTGATCGGGGATATTCAAATAGGTGAGAGCTCCTACTAAAGCAAACAGCACAGCGGCAATGCCTGCGCACAACTTTACAATGCTTCCAGTCTGCTTTTGAAGCGGTGTGGGATCGTCCGGCGCGGCGGCGACGTGCGCGCCGATTTTGCCATATTCGGTGGAACTACCAATTTTATCGATTTGCACAGTGGCGGTTCCCTGCGTCACCAGAGTACCGGCATAGCAATAGTCCTTACGCCAGTAATCCTCAGTAGGCGCTGCATTTTCGGTGGCTATTTTCCACACACCCTCGGCTTCACCTGTGAGCGAAGATTCATCCACACAGAGGTCTGCGCATCGAATGACCACGCCGTCAGCAGGGATTTTTACACCCTCGCAAATCAGCATCAGATCGCCGGGAACAAGGTCGGCGCTGGCAATTTCATTTTCCGCACCATCACGCAGAACCTTAATATGCGGCGAGGACAAATCTTTGAGTGCATTCAGCGTTTTATCCGTTTTCCATTCCTGAAAGATATCAATGCTGATGACGCCGATGACGAAAACCAGCATAATGGCTCCGTCCCGTGGTTCTCCCAGAATAAAATAAATGACTGCAGCAACGATGAGCAAAAGAAACATCGGTTCACAGATGATATGAAGGGCTTTTCGAAAAAAGCTCTCCTTTTTCTGTGCCGTCAGTTCGTTTTTGCCATACTCGTCCTGTAGTCGTTTGGCTTCGGCGGTGGTTAATCCGGCCATGTTTTTTGTGTTGCTTGTCATAAAAGTTACCTCCTGTTGCTGCTTTATAGCAGTCGTTTGATAACTCTATGCCACTCCATTTTCACTGTAGGTATGTTCAACCAGGGTATGAAAAAGCACACCTATGGAACATACCACTGTCCCACAGATGTGCATGAATGCAATCTGCTGCCGCAAAAGCGGCCCGGCCCCATGACCTTCTATCAAAGGTTCATCGCCTGCTCAGTTTGTACTGGTGATCTCGCACTCTCAAAGGAGCGTGTAATGCAGTGCAAAGAGATTACTGTATAGTATATGCGCGGGTTGGAAAAAAGTCAATAAATTTTTCGCAAACTGGAAGTTGCGTAATTATTACGGACAAGAGCAAAGGAGTATTACTTTGTGAAGACTAAAATCCATTCACCTGCCATTGGCGATACCCTGGACGATTTTGGGGATGCAGGAGGATGAACAACCATTCAGAACCTCTAATGGCGCTTCATCAGAAAAGTAAGGAGAGCAGCTCGTGCCACTCTCCTTACTTTACAAAATGATTCCGCTATTCTTTTTCGCCCTCAGGCCCGGATTCTTTTCGAATCTCAAGTACGACACCATCATCGCCAGAGATAAAAAGCTCCTCCGTTTTTTGTTGTGCGCGCTGAAGCAACGATATCGCGTCCGTCACATCATTGAACAGCGAATCGTACATTTTTTTGTAGTCTGCCATGCAATTGACCTCCTAAGATTATTTCGGCGGCCACCGTTGTGTGGTATTGAAACTCTGAAAGAGCTGATTGTCAAGTTGTTTTTGAGATTTACTCAAATATAAATCATTGCTCGAAATTTATTAACCGAGATGAATGAACACACCGTGTGCCTTGCTATGGTGTGATTTTTTATATCTCGAAGGAGGTGAACTTCCAAATGTTTATATGGGATTTTGTCCTCGGAACCGTGATGGATCAAATCATCGAATGGCTCTACGGACAAGTGGTTGGCTTTCTTGCTGACTTTTTTGCACAGATGGGAAACATGGGCGTGGAGCTGTTCTCCATGGAATGGGTGCAGTCCATCGTCCTGTTTTTCTCCTATCTGGCTTGGGCGCTGTACGGAACCGGGCTTGTGGTGTCGGTGTTTGAAACCGGCATTGAGTACCAGCACGGCCGGGGCAGCATAAAAGACGCCGCCTTAAACGCCATCAAAGGCTTTATGGCGGTGTCCCTTTTTACCATCTTACCGGTGGAGCTGTTCAAGCTCTCGGTCAATCTCCAGAGCAGCCTCACGGCAGGGATCACCGGCTATGGAAGCAGTTTCGGTGACCTTGCGGGGAACATCATAGCAGAGCTTGGCAGCTCGTCAGACATTGGTGGTGCCATGGGTTCTGGTGTTTTTGGAGGGCTGTCGGGCATCACAAACCCCATCATGATGCTTTTCCTGATTATCATGATGGGATACTCGGTCATTAAAGTGTTTTTTGCCAATTTAAAACGCGGGGGCATTTTGCTGATCCAGATTGCCGTAGGCAGCCTGTATATGTTTTCCGTTCCTCGCGGTTACATTGACGGATTTACACAGTGGTGCAAGCAGATCATCGGTCTGTGCCTCACCACATTTTTGCAGGCAACCATCCTTGCCGCAGGGCTTATGGTCCTGAGAACCCACGCCCTGCTGGGGCTTGGGCTGATGCTTGCTGCAGGGGAAGTGCCAAGAATCGCCGGAGCTTTTGGGCTGGACACCAGCACAAAGGCCAATGTGATGAGTGCCGTGTACACGGCGCAGGCCGCTGTGAACACCACCCGAACTGTGGTGCATGCGGTTGCACCGAAATAACGCAGAAAGGAAAAAGGCCATGAAATTGATTTATATGGCGTCCCCCTACGCCGGGGACATCGAAAAGAATACCGAATTTGCCAAGAAAGCGTGCCGCCATGTGATGAACGAGGGGCACGCTTTTTTTGCGCCCCATTTGCTATATCCCGCCATTCTGGACGAACATCAGCCGGAACAGCGTCAGCTTGGACTTGACATGGGAATCACCATGTTGTCCCGTTGTGACGAGTTATGGTGCTACGGTGACCATATCTCGCTCGGAATGCACCTTGAAATCGAGGAGGCGGGCAGACTCGGAATCCCGGTGCGCCGGGTGACGGAACAGGAAAACGGCTTTGCCATAGGCAGAGTAAAAAACAATGTACCGGCCGAGGCTCCCGAACAGGCTATGAGGATGGTCTGATGATGACGATGGGGAGCCTCTTCGATGGGATCGGAGGCTTCCCGCTTGTCGCTGTCCGCAATGGAATCACCCCTTTATGGGCAAGTGAAATCGAAGCCTTTCCCATTGAAGTGACAAAAATCCGATTTCCTGAAATGCTCCATGTCGGAGATATCACAAAACTTGACGGAGCGGCACTGCCTCCTGTGGATGTGATTTGCGGGGGCAGTCCATGCCAGGACCTGAGTGTGGCTGGGCAGCGTGCCGGACTTGCCGGAGAACGCTCCGGTCTATTTATGGAGCAGACACGGATTGCAAAGGAGATGAGAAAAGCCGATGAGCAGCGAAACGTACCAGCTCACCTTG
>ENA-UOOK01005641-UOOK01005641.1-fermentation-metagenome-genome-assembly--contig:-NODE-5641-length-12479-cov-5.452350_pt1 | contig 12479 bp, 10 predicted proteins | sample MGYA00245777_ERZ724023 | MGnify/ENA primary metagenome ERZ724023 (study PRJEB28704, sample SAMN03018312) | fermentation metagenome | biome: anthropogenic terrestrial biome; feature: soil; material... | reverse complement strand
TTCATCAACTTCGTCGGCGGCACCATCATCGGCCATCTGGCGGGGGCCATCGCGGCCAACACCACCCTGCCTGTCATTGGCGTGCCGGTTGCTTCCGGCGGCCTGGGCGGGCTTGATGCGCTGCTGTCCACCGTGCAGATGCCCTCTGGCATCCCTGTGGCCACTGTGGCTGTGAACGGGGCAAAGAACGCCGCCATCCTGTGCGTGCAGATGCTGGCGGTGGAGGACAGCGGGCTGGCTCATAAACTGGAGGAGAACCGGGCGCAGATGGCCCGGGACGCGGTGGCGGCAGACCGGGAGATCGCCCGGGAAATGGGGGAGGAAGCATGAAGAATTTGCGCTTGGTATATCAGGGGAAGACCAAGGACGTGTTCGCCCTGGAAAATGGCAACTATCTGCTGAAGTTCAAGGATGATGTCACCGGCACTGACGGCGTGTTTGACCCGGGCGCCAACACCGTGGGCCTGTCCATTGCGGGCATGGGGCAGCAGAACCTCAGGACCACGGTGCACTTTTTTGAGCTGCTCCAGAAAGCGGGCATCAAAACCCACTATGTGGGGGCGGATATAGCGGAGGGCACCATGGAGGTGCTGGCCGCCAAACCCTTTGGCAAGGGCGTGGAGGTGATTTGCCGCAGGCGGGCAGTGGGCAGCTTTATCAGGCGCTATGGCGCGTATATCAAGGAGGGGGCCCCCCTTCCTGACTATGTTGAAATGACGCTGAAGGATGATGACAAGGGCGATCCCCTCATCACCAAAGAGGCGCTGGCTGCCCTTTCCATCATGGATGAGGCCCAGTATGAGGCAGTGGCTGCGGAAACCAGGAAGATCACCGAGATGGTGGCAGAGGAGCTTCAAAAGCACGGCCTGGAGCTGTATGACATCAAGTATGAGTTTGGAAAGACTGCTGATGGCGTGGTGCTCATCGACGAGATTTCCGCCGGAAACATGCGGGCCAAGGATCAGGGGCAGAATGTGGAGGCGCTGGGTCTTGCCGCCGAGGTCACCAGGGCGGATGCGAACGCGCTGATGAGCGAAAGACGGTTTGATACGGTCGACCTCGACCCCTTCGGGACGCCGGCGCCGTTCGTCGACGCCGCGGCCCGGAGCGCCGCAAGGCACCTCTTCGTCACCGCCACGGACACCGCGCCGCTCTGCGGGGCGCACCTGAAGGCCGGGATGCGCCGTTACTTCTCCCGCCCCCGGAACACCGAGTACCACGCCGAGGTCGGTCTCCGGACGCTGCTCGGGTTCGTCGCGCGCGAGGTCATCAAGTACGACCGGGGCTTCGAACCCCTCTTCTGCTACGCGCACGAGCACTTCCACCGCCTGCACCTCCGTATCCGGTACGGGGCGGCGGCGGCCGACCGGACGCTTGCGCGGATCGGCTACGTGATGCAGTGCGGAGACTGTCTCTACCGCTCGGAGAGGACCGGGATGCTCCCGGAACCCGAGAAGTGTCCGCTCTGCGGCGCAGATCTGGTGCCGGTCGGTCCCCTCTGGACGGGAAGGATCAACGACAACGCGACGCTCGCTTTGATGCAGGAGGCGCTCCCCGGCATCACGGCTGGGGCCGGTCCACGGATCGCGCGGCTGCTCGAGACCTGCCGCCAGGAACTGGAGACCTCAAGCCACTACGACTACCACGTCATTGCAAAAGCGCTGCGGGTCTCCCCCGGCGGGATCGAGAGTGTCATCGGGCAGTTGCAAGCCCTCGGCTACCGGGCGAGCCGCGCACACTACTCGGGGACCGCCATAAAGACCGATGCGCCGCTCCCGGTCCTCGAAGAAGTGATCAGCGGCGGGTGACGATGGTAAGGACGTCCCCGTCCGCGAGCTGGTGAGTGAGGCCGACACGCTGCGCGTCGTGTTTGGCCGAATCGCCCCAGACCTTTGCGTAGCGGAACTTATCGGCGAAGTCCCGGTGAAGGCGGTTGCAGACATCCTCGACCGTCGCCGGGCTCCGGACGATCAACGGTTCGTCCATATCCGCGGGGCCGCCGACGGGCTTTAAGTAGACCCGCATGAAGCCCAGGTTGTCGAATATGGCGTCTTTGAGGTCTTCGATGTGGTAGCCGTTGTGCGCGGACACCATGATCGGCGCTTCACCGAACCGTTCGGTCAACTCGTTCTCGATCTTCGCCCGGGTCTTCTCTTCCACCAGGTCGACCTTATTGACCGCGATGAACGCGGGAACGTAGACCCGGTTGCCGATCATGGCGTCGATGAAGTCATCCTGCGTGACGCCGTTGCGGATCAGGACGTCGGCATTGACGATCTTGCTCTCTGCGAGGATTGCACGGATCTCCTCAAGATCGAGGTCGACGGCGCCGACGGTGTTCAGCCTGACACCGCCGGATCCGGCCTTCTTGATGGTGATATCGGGTTTTGGCCGGTTGATCCGGATGCCGGAGTCATGGAGTTCCCGGAGCAGGACGTCCACGTGCTTCTCGTTGAAGACGTCGACCAGGACCAGGATCAGGTCGGCGGAACGGACGACGGCGATCACCTCTTTCCCACGGCCCTTGCCCATGGCCGCACCGGCGATCAGGCCGGGGATATCCAGGATCTGGATCTTTGCGCCCCGGTGCTCCATCGAGCCCGGGATGACCGAGACGGTCGTGAAGGCGTAGGCCGCCGTCTCGCTGAGTTCCAAGCCGGTGAGCCTGTTGAGCAGTGTACTTTTACCGACCGACGGGAAGCCGACCAGGACGACGGTGGCGTCTCCCGACTTCTTCACGGAGTAGCCCTCGCCCCCGCCTGCGGAGGCCATGGCCCGGGCTACCGCGTCATCACGAATTTTTGCGAGTTTCGCCTTGACGCGACCGATGTGCTTGGAGGTCGCCTTGTTGTACGGGGTATTCTTGAGCTCGTCCTCAAGTTCTCGTATCTGCTCTTCGACGCTGCTCATTGCTGCCGATACAGATAGGCGGGGAAGCTACTTATTGATGTCTATGATGAGAATCATGGTGCCGCGAGGAAATTTGAGCCCGGAGAAGGCTCCGATCGCCCGGCTACCGGCATGACCGGGGAGGGAGGGGCGTGAGAAAGACTTAAATAAGAATATATCTAACTATTTAGAGCACGTTGGTGCACGCGCTGCTATAGTGTAGACCGGCCAATCATGCAGGACTCTCACTCCTGCGACTGGGGTTCGAATCCCCATAGCAGCATTCCGTTTTTCCCGACTTCACTTCCGAGATATTCCCATGGACCAATCCCCCGACCGAGACGCTAAACCCCAGCGATATCTCGGCGAAAAGGGCCTGATCGTCCTGATTGCTCTCCTCTCCGCCTTCGTCCCGCTCTCGACCGACCTCTACCTCCCCGCCCTCCCCGGCATGGGGGATTACTTCGGTGTCTCCGCGAGCCAGACAAACCTCACCCTGATCCTCTTCTTCCTCTTCTTCAGTCTCGGCCTGCTCTTCTGGGGGCCGCTCTCCGATAAATACGGCCGCCGGCCCGTCCTGCTTGCCGGGCTTGCCCTCTATATCGCCGCAAGCATTGGCTGCGCCGCGTCGCTCGCGATATGGCACCTGATCGCCTTCCGCGTCCTCCAGGCGATCGGGGGGAGCGCCGCTGCTGCGGTCGCGACCGCGATGGTCAAAGACGTCTACGACGGGAGGAAGCGTGAGTCGGTCCTTGCGCTCGTCCAGTCGATGGTCGTCATCTCGCCCGCCGTCGCCCCGGTCCTCGGCGCGTTCATGCTCCCCTACACATCGTGGCGGGGCCTCTTCGTGGCACTCGCTCTCATCGGGGTCGTCTCGATGGTCGGCGGTCTTCTCCTCAAGGAGACCATCCCCTCGCGGTATGCCGGCACCGTGGTGCAGTCCGTCAGCCGGCTCGGCGTTGTGCTCAAAAATCCCGGTTTCACCTCGCTCCTCATCGTCTTCTCGCTCGTGAGCACCGCATCGCTCGCGTTCGTCTCCGCCTCGTCGTACATCTACCAGGAAGGGTTCGGGCTCTCGGAGCAGGGGTATAGTCTCTACTTCGCCCTCAACGCCGCAGGCCTGATAGCTGGCCCGTTCCTCTACCTCTGGCTCTCGCGGCACTTCGGCCGCCGGCTGATCGTCGCGTCCGGCTTTGCCGTCATGATCGCCGGGGGCGTGCTCGTCTGCCTCTTCGGGAACCTGGGGCCGCTCTTCTTTGCCCTCGCCCTCTTCCCGGCGTCCTTGATGGGGAGTTGCGTGCGGCCGCCGGGTGCGTTCCTGATGCTCGACCAGCAGAAGGAGGATACCGGCTCCGCATCCGCCCTGATCAACTGCTCAGGCCTCGTCTTCGGCAGCGCCGGGATGATCCTCGTCTTCCTCGACGGAGGGAGCCTTGTCCTCGGCCTCGGCGCGATCAACGTGGCCGTCGGGGTGGTGTGTCTCGTAGGGTGGGCGGCGATCGGGAGACGGGGGCTGGTGAGGTTCTGAAATGATCCTGAAGTACACCCCGCAAAAGAAGAAACTCTCGGAGATCCTCAAAGAGTTCGGGCCAAATCCTGCACTGGCCAACTCGGTCGCAGAAGCCTCGCGCGAGATGAGAAAGGCTTCGATGCGAGAGGTCGACTTCGATGCCGACGCTTGATACGTCCCTGCTCATCGACCTGATCCGGCACGACCCGGAGGCGATGAGAACGCTCGAGGCGATGGAGCAGGAAGGGCTGCCCCTTGCAACCACGGCGATCAACATCCTCGAGCTCTACCGCGGGGCGTTCCTCTCAACATCGGTGCAGGGGAACCTCCGGGAAGTCGAGGCAATCACGCGGGCACTGATTGAACTCCCGATCACCGACGAAACCTACCGGATCTTCGGCACGCTCGCTGCCGAACTCCGGGGGAGTGGTCGACCGATCGGGGATTTCGACGAGGTCATCGCCGCAATCACGCTTGCGGGCGACGGCGAGATCGTCACCCGGGACGGTCACTTCACCCGGGTTCCGGGGCTGAAGGTCAGGACATATTAAGGATCGGCGATGCATCCGGCTCACCATCAGCGACGGAGTCAAACACTGTAGCAGCGCACGATATTGCCTGAGAGAAGATGAGTCAACTACCCCCGACTGAAGTCGGGGGCATGGTACCGGGTCTTTAAGCCAGAGCATTCCCAGGTTTCTCCTGCAGAAGCATATATGCGGTCTCGATACCCATCCTCATTTCACACGCCCTGCGCCAGATAGGGGCCATATCGTGCTGATACCATGAACCACACCGCAGTACTCTCTGCAGATACGCTCGTATCCCGGTACCCGGGGCCCGAGCCTGTGCCGGACGTGGAAGCCCTCTATGTCATCGTCCGGGAATCGGGTGTCTGCGTCACTACGGGGAGTAAGCCGCAGATCTTCCTCGACAGAAACCCGGAATTCGCCGACTGCCCGGCGGAACGAATCCAGTACCTCGGGCACCGGGGCGCGGTACCCTGCTATGCGGTGGAGTTAGCAGCCGATACCCCCCTGCCGGAGAAGATGGAGCACTCCGCGGTCCGGGAACTCTACGGCAAAATTCCTGAGGATGAACTTGCAATAGCCGCCCTTGCAGCCCAGATCATCGACTTCGACAGAACAACACAATTTTGCGGGAGGTGCGGGGCAAAAACTGTGCAGAGTCGCACCGAACGGGCAAAGATCTGCCCTGCGTGCAACCGGATCACCTACCCCCGGCTATCGCCGGCAATCATCGTGCTGGTGAGCGACGGTGAGAGAATCCTGCTTGCCCGCTCGTCCCGGTTCCCGCCCGGCATGTATGGCATTATCGCCGGTTTTGTAGAGCCGGGAGAGTCCCTGGAGCATGCAGTCTGCCGTGAGGCCAGGGAGGAGACCGGAGTCTCCGTCCGGAACATCCGCTACTTCGGCAGTGAACCCTGGCCGTTTCCGGACTCGCTCATGATCGGGTTCGTCGCCGACTATGCAGGAGGCGACGTGATCGTGGACAACAACGAGATCGAGTCTGCAGGATGGTTCGACCACGACCACCTGCCCCTTCTGCCGTCCACGATGAGCATCTCCCGGGCGCTCATCGAGTGGTGGAGGGATGAAGGGGAGAGCAGGTAGCCAGGCCCAGAGAGAGGAACTCGTCGTGGCAAAGAAGCCCGGCGTGCACGGTATGTCGTCCCGGAGAAGAGGTCGCCGCCGAGGAAGATGACGAGCGCAAACGCGGTCGATGTCGTCGCGAGCAACGCCTCTCGGTCCCTCCCGGTCGACGCACCGGCACCTCTGGGCATGATGGATCCTCCGGAGACCCCCGGAGAGGAGAATCTACGCGCTCCCCTGCGGTGCCGGGTCCCGGACCGAGAGGGCGAAGAACCCACAGACGGCCGCCGCAAGGAGGAAACTCGCGAAGAACCCGGGGCCGAAACCGCCGCCGGCAACAATGATCCCGGTGACCAGAGGACCTGCCGAATGCCCGATATCCATGATGGACGACAACGCCCCCATCGAGGCCCCCATCTGCTCATCTTCTGCAACGTCCGCGACGTACGCACTGGTCGCAATCGTAGAGAGCGACATGCCCAGGGCAAGAAAAGAACTTATGAGAAGAAACTCCGAAAAGCCCGGCGCAAACGGGATGGCGGCAACTGAAACCCCCAGGACGAGGAGCCCTATGACGATCTGGACCCTCTTGTCGACCCGGTCGGCGATCCTGCCGAAGGATGGCTTCGAGACCGCGATGATCAGCGTCTGGGCGGCGAACAGGATCCCCGTCTGGTACGCACCCATCCCCCGGGAGAGCAAGACGAGCGGCAGGAACGTCTCAAACGCCCCGAAGGCGAAATAGGTCGCCATATCCACAAGTGCCGTTGCCCGCAGCCTCCGGTTCGTGAAGAACGTGACAAAACTTCTCCAGAACGCCGAGAACGGGAGGACCTTCAGGGGGCCCGGAGTCTCCTCCCGGTAGAGAAGGATCAGGACGACCACCGGCACTGCGGCGATTGCTGCAGTGAGGTAGACCATCCGATAAGGGATGAGCCCGGGGTAAAAGACGAAGAACGATAGGATAGCCCCGCCGACGAGCGGGGCAAGGGTCCTCCCGATCAGGGTCGCGGAAGAATATTGCCCGAGCACCTCCCCCTTCTTCCCGGGAAACCGCACGGCAATCATCGCAGCGATCACCGGCCCGAGGATTGCGGTTGCCATCCCGTGAAAGAACCGGACCGGGATAAGCCAGAGCGGGTCGGTGATGAAGAGGTAGAGCAGAGGCGCCGAGAGGAATACCGCTCCGGATGCGATGAGCAGCCTCCGCTTCCCCAGGTGATCCGAGAGGACCCCCACCGGGAACGAGAAGAGGATCCCGGCAAGCGGGGAGACCGCCGCAATGAGACCGATGACCGCATCGCCGGCACCCAGGGCCTGCGAGAAGAGAGGCAGCACCGGGTTCTTCGAGATGGTCGTTGAGAAGATGGCAAAGAACCCGATCAGAAAGAGGCCATACATCGCGTCCGGTGCGAAATGATGCCTGACCATGGTTCTTATCTCGGGTTAGCTTTAGATGGACATATAGACAGCGATCGTATCGGAGACGGGTCTCACCCGTGCAAGAACCTGCCACCGAGCGCGGCACAGCCCCCCCGTCCGGCGCCAAACGACGGCCCCGTGGCCGGGCATCCACAGGAGAACCCTCCCACGGGCAACCGGGAACGGCGGAAACTGCTTCATGATCCTGATGAACCGACGGCAAACCGGCAGGATCGTGAAACTCTCGGAGAAGCATTGATTACCTTTCGAACAAAACCACAATAAATTAATACATTCCGTTGCTTCCCCCTGCTATCCGGAGATCTTCAGGCGGGGTCGGCCGTTGCTAGCATGGCGCATGCATAACCCGGGCGCGCCGCAGGGGTATGGATCTGCGCAGCTTTCCGGCGATGCCGGGAGAAGACCGTTCCGAGAACCCCGCCGGCGGTTGTGGCCGGCAACGGAAAGGCGGGCCGCCTGCAGAGAGGAGACTGGGCATGAACGACGGAGAAACGGACAATTCACAGAAAAAAGAGGATACGCGTGGCGAAACTGCCACGGTGCCGGCCCCCGGGGCTCCCCGCGTCATCGTCGGGATAGGAGCATCCGCTGGCGGGCTTGAGGCACTCGAAGAGTTCTTCACGCATATGCCGGCGGATACCGGGATGGCATTCGTGCTGGTCACGCACATGGATCCGAGCCATAAAGGCATGCTCCCGGAACTCATCCAGCGGGTGACGGCGATGCCGGTGACGTGGGCCGAGGACGGCACGGCAGTCAGGCCGAACGCCGTCTACGTCAAACCGGCGAACGCCGACCTCTCTATCCTGCACGGCACCCTCGCCCTCCTGGAGCCGGTGGCGACACGGACGAGCCGGACGCCCATCGACCTCTTCTTCCGGCATCTCGCCGAAGACCAGGACGGCAAAGCAGTCGGCATCGTTCTCTCCGGGATGGGTCAGGACGGAACCCAGGGGATCCGGGCCATCAAAGAGCGAACGGGGACGGTGCTGGTACAGGAGCCCTCCTCCGCGCCGTACGGGAGCATGCCGGAGAACGCCATTGCCACCGGGCTTGCCGACTACGTCGCTCCGGCAACCGAGCTTCCGCACCTGCTCCTGACCTACATCCGCTCTGCAGATACCATCGCCCGGGAACCGGCAGTCCCGACGGAAACGGCAGTAAGCGGGCTGCAGAAGATCTTCATCCTCATCCGAACCCGGACCGGCCAGGACTTCTCGATGTACAAGCAGAGCACGATCCGGCGCCGTATCGAACGCCGGATGGGGCTGCACCAGCTGACCCGGATCGAGGATTACGCCCGCTATCTCCAGGAGAACCCACAGGAGATTGATATCCTGGCAAAGGAACTGCTCATCGGCGTGACCCGGTTCTTCCGCGACCCCGAAGCATGGGGGGTCCTGCAGGAGAAGGCGATCCACGAGCTCGTCCGCAGCGCCCCGGAGCGGAGCGTGATCCGGGTCTGGGTTGCGGGGTGCTCCACCGGGGAGGAGGCCTACACCATGGCGATCGTGCTCCGGGAGTGCCTGGGCAACCTGAACCGCTACGGAGAGATCCGCTACCAGATCTTCGCAACCGATCTTGACCCGGAGGCTATCGAGGTTGCCCGGCAAGGCCGGTACGTCGCCTCCATCGCAGCAGATGTCTCATCGGAACGCCTGGAACGCTACTTTGTCAAAGAAGACGAGCACTACCGGATCCGCCAGGAGATCCGTGAGACTATCGTCTTCGCCCGGCAGAACCTCATCACATCTCCCCCGTTCATCCACCTCGACATCCTCTGCTGCCGAAACCTGCTCATCTACCTCTCCGGGGAACTGCAGGAGAAGCTCATCCCCGTCTTCCACTACGCGCTCAAACCCGGCGGGGTGCTCTTCCTCGGACCGGCAGAGACGATCGGCGGCTACGGCGAGCTCTTCAAGACCATCGACGGCAGGCAGAAGATCTTCCGGCGCCGGGAGGCGTCCGCCCCTCTCATCGACCGGATCGATATTCCCATCTCCTTCACCCCGCAACCGACCGGCACCCCCGGCACCCGGAGACGCCCCACCCCTGTCGACGAGATCGCACCACGGGCGCTGCTCGATCGGTTTGCCCCGCCTGCGGTGATCGTCAACGAGAACGGGGACATCCTGTACATCCACAGCAAGACAGGGAAGTACCTGGAGCCCTCCCCGGGCAGGGCAAACCTGAACATCCACGCAATGGTCCGGGAAGGACTTAGCTACCCGCTGATTGCGGCTCTCCGCTCCGCGCGGCAGGAGAAGAAAGGGATCGTAACAGAACCTGTCTCCGTGAAGACCAACGGCGATGTTCAGGAGATCCGCCTGACCGTCGCACCAATCGAGCGGCCTTCCGGAGCGGAAGACCTCTTCCTGATCGCCTTTGAGGATATCGTGGAGACGGAGACGAATCGGGTCCGTGAGGCGCCGGGGGAGGTGCGGGACGATGCCCGGTGCGCCGAACTCGAGCGGAACCTCGCCGAAGCCAGGGCACACCTCCAGAGCACCATCGAAGAGATGCAGGCCTCGCAGGAGGAGGAGAAATCGATGAACGAGGAGCTCCAGTCGATGAACGAAGAGCTCCAGTCGACGAACGAGGAGCTGACCACCTCCAAAGAGGAACTCCAGTCGCTCAACGAGGAGCTCCTCACGGTGAACACCGAACTCCAGACCAAGATCGACGAGCTCTCCATGACGACCGACGACCTGCAGAACCTCCTCCGGGGCACCGGGATTCCTATGCTCTTCCTGGATAACAATCTCCGGGTGCGCCGGTTCACCAGGGCCGTCACGGAGATCATCAACCTGCGATCGACCGACTTCGACCGGCCGGTCACCGATCTCGCCGTCGGCCTCCGGGGCGAGCCGCTCGTCGAGGATGTCAGGGAGGTGCTCGATACCCTGCTGCCCCTGGAAAAGCAGGTGCAGACGACGGTCGGGCGGTGGTTCCAGATGCGGATCCTGCCCTACCGGACGGCGACCAACCAGATCGACGGGGTGGTCATCACGTTCGTTGAGATCACGCAGATCAAAAACCTCGAGCAGTCGCTCAGAAACGCCCGCACCTATGCGGAAAACATCATCGCGACGATCTGGGAGCCGCTTGTCGTCCTCGACCCCGATCTCCGGGTCGTCTCAGCGAACCGGTCCTTCTACCAGATGTTCCGGGCCACGCCCGGCGAGACCGAAGGGGAACTCCTCTACACGCTGGGGAACGGACAGTGGGATATCCCCGACCTGCGCCGGCTGCTCGAGGAGATCCTCCCGGAGAAGGTGCAATTTGAAGGGTTCGAAATGAATCACGACTTCCCGGAGATCGGGCAGAAGAGGATGCTCCTCAACGCACGGCGGATCGCTTCCGAAACAGGACCCGACCTGATCCTGCTCGCCATCGAGGACGTCACCGATCGGTTGAGACCAGAGAACTGCGGTGAGACCACCGCAGAATAACGGTACCAGTATCATGCAGGATCCTGACCGGGACCCGGATCTTCGGCAACGCGCCGAGGATGAAGCGCAGAAGAGAGGACACGCCGCTCACCTTCCAGAGCAGGACCTGCGGAGACTCTGTCACGATCTCGAGGTGCACCAGGTCGAGCTCGAACTCCAGAACGAGGCGTTACGGGAGCTGCAGTACAACCTGCAGATCTCCGAAGAGAAGTACCGCGACCTCTACGACTTTGCCCCTATCGGCTACATTACCCTGGATGCGGACGGCCGGATCCATGAAGCAAACCTGATGGCCGCTTCAATGCTCGGGGAGCCCCGGGCGTCCCTCACGAACCAGCGATTCCAGTACTTCCTGGAACGGGAGAGTATCCGGGACTTTATCATCTTCCGTGACCGTGTGCTCGCGACCGAGGGGAAAGAGACGATCGTGGTGCGGCTCAGGGCGACGCGGGAACATGAGTCCGCCTGGGTCCTCGTTGAGGGGAAGGTCAGCGAGGGGCAGACGCTCCGGGCCGCTCTTATCGATATTACCGGGCGAAAACAGGCGGAAGAAGCGCTTATGCGCCGGACCGACGACCTCATCCGGCTCAACGCTGAGGTCGAAGCGGCACGCAACGAGGCGCACCTCTACCTCGACATCATGACCCACGATGTCCGGAACGCGAACAACGTCTCGAGCATGTATGCAGACCTCCTGATCGACCTTGCAGAAGGAGACCTGAAGGCGTATGTGGTGAAGCTGCATGAGAGTATCGAGCGGAGCAGCGAGATCCTCAAGAACGTCGCCACTATCCGGCGAACTCAGGAAGAATCCGTTCACCTGGCGCCGGTGGACCTTGATGCGGTCATCCGGACCGAGATCGCCACCTTCCCCCGGGCATCGATCCGCTATGTTGGCCTTCCGGTCGAGGTCCTGGCGGACGGTCTCCTCTCGACCGTCTTCAATAACCTCATCGGCAACGCCGTCAAGTTCGGCGGCTCCGACGCCGGGATCACCGTACGGGTCGGGGAGCGGGACGGCGAGGTGCTGGTCTCGGTCGAGGATACCGGCCCGGGCATCCCCGACGCAGTGAAGCGCACCCTCTTCACCCGGTTTGAGAGGGGCATGGCCAGGGGGAAAGGCGAGGGGCTCGGGCTTTTCATCGTCCGGACACTTGTTACACGTTACGGCGGCACGGTCCGGGTCGAGGATCGGGTGCCGGGCAGACCGGAAGAGGGAGCGGCGTTCCGGTTCACGCTCAGGAAAGCCGGGAACGGTGCGTAGAGCGGGAGGGGTTGTCGACGAAGAGCACCTCTGCGGTACTCCGATCCGGTCAGGTGGCGGCAGGTGCTCTGATCGTCCGGACGACCACATCACCCGGGTCTTACAAGGGATGCTCGACTCACTCAACGGTAGTTCAACATTGACTCTCGCCGAAGCACATTTATGTGGACAGATTGTAAATCGTATTTACAATATGTCCAGCCAGGTGCGGAGAATGATCCAGCGAGAGGCGGAGGAGAAGATCCGGTCGCTCGCCCTCGGGTTTCCGGCAGTGGCCGTGATCGGCCCCCGCCAGTCGGGAAAGACGA